>Ga0163151_10000342_pt1 | contig 82404 bp, 78 predicted proteins | sample OliLakLV19MP5IB2_FD_145596 | JGI IMG/M metagenome (GOLD analysis project Ga0163151, IMG submission 145596) | Freshwater microbial mat bacterial communities from Lake Vanda, McMurdo Dry Valleys, Antarctica - Oligotrophic Lake LV.19.MP5.IB-2 | ecosystem: Environmental > Aquatic > Freshwater >...
CCTAGCTACTTCTTGGCGCAAAAATGGTTTTTCGTTGCCTCGGCGGTCAGGTAGGGCAAGCGTTATCAAAGTGGCGGTCGGGGAAATACGAAGACTCCCGCCGGGGTCTCCGGCGAGAGTTCGAAGAGGTCGGGAAGGATTGATGGAGGAACTTATTGTGCGGATTGCTGTTGCTTGACAATGGCTCGGCCGATGTTGATGAGGTTATCCGCGATCACGCCGAGTCCGGTTCAGCGCTTCATTCCGCTGGCGCCTTTATATCGGCAACGGTTGAGTCCGTGCCGTCGCTTGAGTACGCTGATTCTGCCTTCGCATCCGGTTCTCCACTTCTGCCCCTTCTTGAACCAGCGTTTCTTCTGCTCACGCTTGACCGCGGCGCTTTTGGTGGAACGGCTTGGAACGGAAACACGTTTCACGCCTACCTGCTGCGCCTTGGCTACATTCTTCGCCGAATAGAATCCGGCGTCGCCCGCAGCCAGATCCGGCGTGCGGCCTGTACGCTGCCGGTGGATTTCAATCGCCGGAATCAGCAGATCGCTGTCAGCCGGCCGCCGGTCATAAACCTCGACGTCGATAACGATCTGGCCCTCGGCTTCCTGCACCTTGACCATCTTGCCGAATTCATTCGGTTTTCCCGCCTTGCCTTTGCGGATTAGTTCGGTTGACGGCTCGAAGATGCTAAAGAGCTTGCCTTCGGCATGAGTATCGCCTCCGAATATTCGGGCTTTGGCTTGCCGGATCACCTGTTAAACGCGCGGCAGCATGGTGTCTATCTCTTGGCGCAGTCCTCGCAGCGCAGCCTGTTGCAGCAAGCCGGCGGACTGCTTCACCCCATCGGCGATCTCTTGGGAGAAGCGTTGCGCCTGTCCCACGACCCGGCCGATTGAATCCAGGAGTTTGCCATAAGCCTGCTTCAGCTTCTCCTGACTCTGCGGAACTTTGGATCGAGCCGCGCGTGCGATGTCCAGCACTCGCAATTTCACGCTACGGCTGCGGTCGCGCATTTTCGTCCCCACTGGGCCGGCCAGCGCGGTCACCTTCTTCATCAGGCGCGTCAAGACGCGGTTCCCATCGCCCAGCAAGCCGCTGTCGGTGGGATAGTGGATGTTGGTCTCGACCACGGTGGTATCTACTCTCATCTTGCGGCCCTGCACGACCTTGTTCTCCACCGCCATTTCCACCACGCGCCGATGAATCTGTTGGATTACCTCCGGACCCAGGGCCCGTGCCTGGCGGCCGAGCGTTTTGGCGTCGGGCGCCTTGCCCGCAGCTACGCGCGTGAACTCCCGGTATAAGAGGTTGGGCCGTACTTCGCGCTCCAACACATCGAAACTCCAGTTGCGGAGATGCTTGAGCAACAGCATGCGCACCACAATCTCGGCGGGCGTTCCCAAACGTCCCCGCGTGCGGCTCTGGGGATGGCGCCCACCAGAGCTTCGTAGACTGCGGAGAGCAACTGCTCGTCTTCCAGGATCCGGTCAGCCACACGCATCCAAGGCTCCCAGAGGCCGCCGACTGCATCTTTAACGAACCCTTCCGGAAATTGGGGTTGAGATACGCAACGCAGAGTAATCATTTGCCGCGCCTCCCCTCCTCCTCCTTCTCGTCGGGGTCGGCCCGCAGAAGTAGCTGGTTCATCTCGCAGATCTCCTCGATCGCCGACTTCAGCTTTTGATAGTTCGCCAGACAACGCCTCACATGAGCGACCTGTTCCTTGCGGAGACTGATCTGGCGGGTGCGTCCGCCAGGATAGCCGACGGCGAGAACGGCTACGGGATGTCCTTCGCCACGGTCGCACTTGGGACAGCCCGTGCGGTGACGGATGATTCGATGGAGCAGGGAGCCGCGAAGGACCTCTCCGGCATCGGGAAGACGCGGGACCAGGCGATCGCGCTTGCCGATAGCGGCTTCTTGTTTCACTATTAATAGTGAAACATAAACCACCACACAATGCAAGAAAAATGTTTGGATGATTTTTAAAACATTTGGGGTTCCGCCGAGTTCTGTTGGATGCCGGATTACGGCGCTCATGCACCTGTGAGCAAACAGACCGACTCAAATGAAAAGCGTTAGACCGTCACTTTTGCGCCAAGAAGTAGCTAGGGTGTCCAAGTGGCCGCTTGCACCCAGCCCGTACCGGTGCCGGCGTTGTCGGTCACCCAGATGTAGAGATTTCTGAGACCGGTAGCGTAGGCGCCTTGCCTCGTGATGTTGAGATTCAACACCACATCGGTCCCCGAGGCCGTCACCGACGACGCCGCGCCGTTTATCGCACACTGGCTGTTCTGGATCACTCCGGCCGCTCCCGGAGTCAACGGTCCCGTCAACAATGTCAGCGCATCCTTGTATAGGAAGATCGAATTGCTCGCCCGGTCATAGAAGCCATGACAACTACCCGTTGGATTAAACGGACTGTTATTTACGAGGAAGTAGATCCGGTCGATGTCACCGAACCCGTCGGCATCCCGGCCGGTTACGGCGAAGGTCTGAGTCGCGGTCGTCGAAGCGCCCGGCGCAGTCGAGGCTAGAGTCGGGGGGACAGCCATGGGGGACACCCATCCCAAGCGTCCAGACGCTGACTTGTACCCAGCCCGTACCTGTATTGGCGTTGTCTGTAACCCAGATGTAGAGGTTCCGCGCGCCGGTGGCATAAGAACCTTGCCGCCGAATGCTCAGATTCAACAACAGATCGGTGCCTGACGCCGTCACCGACGAAGCCGCGCCAATAATCGCGCATTGGCCGTTTTGGATCACTCCGTTCGTTCCCGGAGTCAACGGACCGATCAACACTGCCAGCGCATCGTTATAAAGGAAGATCGAGTTGCTCACCCGGTCGTAGAAGCCGTGACAACTGCCCGCCGGAATCGATGGGTTGTTGTTTACCAGGAAGTACAGCCGGCTGATGTCGGCGAACCCGTTGGCATCGCGGCCGGTTATGGCGAAGCTTTGGGTCGCCGTTGTCGATGATGCGGGCGTAGCCGAAGACGGATTTGGCGCCGTTGGCGGCGTTGTCCCCAGCGTCCAGGTACTGGTTTGAATCCAACCCGTGCCTGTAGCGGCGTCATCGGTAACCCAGATGTAGAGGTTCTTGACGCCATTAGCATAGGCGCCTTGCCTTGTGATGCTGAGATTCAACATCAAATCGGTGCCTGCCGCGGCCACCGATGAAGATGCGCCGTTGATGGCGCATTGGCCATTCTGGATCGTCCCCGGCGTTCCTGGAACTAACGGTCCCATCAACGTTGTCAGCCCGTCATTGTAAAGGAAGATCCAATTACTCCCCCGGTTATAGAAGCCATGACAACTGCCCGTCGGAATCGATGAGTTGTTGTTTACCAGGAAGTACATCCGGCTGATGTCGGCGAACCCGTCGGCATCGCGACCGACGACGGCGAACGTTTGGGTCGCAGTCGTCGAAAGGCCGGGCGTAGCTGAGATCAGAGTCGGCGGAGCGCCCGGAGTTCCAGCGCCGGCTTCTTCGATTACGACAACGACGGACGCCTGGATCTTTTCGTGGGCCGCTACGTCGAATGGTCCTTCGCGGGCAATCGCTATTGTGGCGAGCCGGCGCCCGGCGCGCGCGCCTACTGTCATCCGGATAACTTCAACTCCATTCCGAATCTGCTGTATCGCAACAACGGCGATGGCACATTCACCGACGTCTCAGCGGCCGCCGGCATCGCGCATCCGAATGCCGTAACGGCACGTTCACCGAGGTTTCCTTGCCGGCCGGCGCCGGCTTCAACGAGGACGGCAAAACTTTCGCCGGCATGGGGACGGACTTCGCCGACTACGACAACGATGGCTTTCCGGACATTGTTGTCACGAATCTCTCCGACGAGCGCTACGTGCTGTTTCGCAACAACGGCGACGCAACTTTCACGGACTCCACGAACCCCAGCGGACTGGGACGCGCCACGCTTCCCTACTCCGGTTGGAGTACGCGGTTCCTCGACTTCGACAACGACGGATGGAAGGATCTCTTCGTCGCGCAGGGCCACGTCATGGATACGATTGAGACCATGATGCCGAATCGCAAATACCTGCAGCCGCCGCTCCTGCTTCGGAACGGCAAAGGAGTTTTTCAATCCGCGGGCGCGGGTCCCGCATTCTCCAGGGCCTGGGCCGGACGGGGCGCCGCAGCCGGGGATTTGGACAACGACGGCGACCTTGATATCGTCGTCTCCAACGTGAATCAAACGGCCTACATCCTGCGGAACGGCATTGGCAATCGAAACCACTGGCTTGGCATACAGGCTACCGGCGTACGCTCCAACCGGGACGGAATCGGCTGCCGCATCAGGGTTGTTTCGGCCTCCGGCGCCGTTCAGCATTACACGATCCAGACGGCGGCGGGCTATCAGTCCGCTAGCGATAAACGCGTCCTGATCGGTCTCGGCAAGGACGCCTCCGCGCGTCTTATCGAGGTGCGCTGGCCGTCGGGCGTTGTCCAGAAACTCGAGAACGTGAAAGGGGACCGGATGTTGAAACTGACGGAGCCCGCGCGATGATCAGGCGCAGTTTTCTCGGCCTGCTGAGCGCCGGCGCCCAACGCGCGTTTTCCCAGGGCGTCTCTTCGCGCGGCGTGAAACCGCTGCCTCGCGGGAAGCCATCGGGGCGTCCGTTTCCCGCCCGTTTCACCGACGTTGCGCGCGAGGCCGGGTTAATCCATCCGTCCATCTACGGCGGCGTGGACCGCAAACAGTTCATCCTCGAAGTTGTCGGCTGCGGAGCCGCTTTCATCGATTACGACAACGACGGTTGGATGGATCTGTTTGTGCTCGGCGGGACGCGTCTTGAAGAAGCGCCGCCCGGCGCGTCCAATCGCTTGTATCGCAATAATCGCGACGGCACTTTCATCGACGTGACGGAGAAGGCCGGTCTGCGCTTCAACGGATGGGCATCCGCGGTCACCGTTGCCGACTATAACAACGACGGCTTCGACGATATCTATGTCACCTGCTATGGGCACGACATCCTGTACCGGAACAACGGCGATGGCACCTTTACCGACGTTACCCGGACGGCGGGACTCTGGCAGGACACCGTGCGGTACGGCGCCGGCTGCACTTGGGTCGACTATGATCGCGACGGCCATCTCGACCTGTTCGTCGCCACCTATCTGGATACAACTCTCGAAAAACTGCCCAAGCCCGGCGCCAACCCGGATTGCAATTGGAAAGGCGTTCCGGTGAATTGCGGCCCGCGTGGCTTGCCGACCGGGTACTGCCGGCTATTCCGTAACAACGGCGACGGAACGTTCAGCGATGCCAGCGCGAAATCGGGCATCGCGAAGGCGTCGCGCGGCGGGTATCCGATGACGGCCACGGCGGGAGACTTCGACAACGACGGCTGGCCCGATATCTATGTGGCCTGCGATTCCAAACCTAGTTTCCTCTTCATGAACAATCGCGACGGCACGTTTCGCGAGGAGGGATTGCCGCGCGGCGCGGCGCTTAGCGAGGACGGAATGGAGCAGGCCGGCATGGGTGTTGGCATCGGCGACGCCAATCTGGACGGCAGCCTGGACATCTTCAAAACCCATTTCGCCGACGACACTCATGTGCTATACCTCAACGACGGCAAGGGCAACTTCGACGACGTTACCGCCCGTTCCGGTCTCGGCGTTGAAACCCGCTATGTCGGTTGGGGCGCGGGCATCGCCGACCTCGATAACGACGGCCTTCCCGATCTGTTCGTCGTCACCGGCGGCGTTTACCCGGAAGTGGAACGCGCTCTACCCGCCTATGCTTTCAAGACTCCCCGCCTGATCTTCCGCAACCTTGGGGAAGGCAAGTTCGAAGAGTTGATCGAAGAGGCCGGGCCGGGCATTGCAGCGCCGCACGCCAGCCGCGGCTGCGCCTTCGGCGACTTCGATAACGACGGCGACGTGGACGTGCTCGTCGTCAACTTAAACGAGCCCCCTTCGCTGCTGCGCAACGATATCTCTGGCGGGGGCCACTGGTTAAAGGTCCGTCTTATCGGCGTCAAATCCAACCGTAGCGCCATCGGGACCCGGGTGCTGGCGCGCTATGGCGGCCGGCGGCAGGTCCAGGAACTCGCCGCCCAGTCGAGCTTCTATTCCGTCAACGACCCCCGCCTCCACTTCGGCCTTGGCGCCGCCGCCACCGCCGATCTCACCATCCGCTGGCCCAACGGCGCCGCGGAAGCCATCCCCAACGTCGCCGCCGATCAACTCGTCACCATTCGCGAAGGCTCCGGCATCATCCGCCGCGAGTCCTTCCGCCAGCGTCCCCGTTGAATGGAAGCCGCGCCCGTGAGGGAGCGGTCGCCGCACGAAAAGAATCGACAGTTTACAGGATGGTTTCTGAAGAGCGGGCGTTTGTCAAGAATCGGCCTTTCCCAAAATCGTTTAAGCACCCCCAGTTGTGCATGGTTGAGTTTGGGTGGGAGTAACTGATACATTTAGCGCAGGTTCCAATGCGCATACTCTTCCTTCTCATTACCGTTATTGGATTGATTGGGGCGCCGCCCCCGTCCTTGCCCGCAGGCGGCGCGGTGCGGGTGGAAATATTCGAAGATATTGTCGCAGGCAAAGAGTTTGACCTGACCGGCTTGGCCGCGACGGACCGGTATACGGAGCCGGCATTCGCGTTTGTTCATACGCCAACGAGATTTGCGGCGAACGCGATTCCGCTGGATCGTTCGACTCCCTACTATTTGCGGGCTTCGTACAAGCGGGGTTTCGATGCCGGGGCGTATCAGTTCCGATTGCGCGCGCGCGGCGCGGCGCGCCTGTTCGTGGATGGGAAATTGGTGGTGACGACCAAGGCGCAGAAGCCGAACACTTCGAGCGATGATCCGGTGCCGCCGCCGGTGGAGCGGGGAAACACGCCGTTGCGGCCAGTGGTCTTTCCGCATCAGGATTCTGTTGTGAGTCTGGATTTGACCGCCGGCGAGCACTCGTTTGAGTTGATCGCCGTCGTAGGAGGGAAAGGGCTGTATCCATCGACAGGCGAGCTGGCCGTGGGCGTTTCGCGCAATGGGGGAGTGGACCATTTGCTGGGGCCAGAGGGGTCTCCTTTATTGACTGATGCGGCGTGGGATACCTATGTAGCGGCGTCGTTTGCGAGGCATTATGAATCCGATACGGCGCGGCGGCGGGCGGTGAGCCGCGAAGTGACGGCGGCGTGGGCGGAGCGGCACAAGGCCTTGCGGGCGAAGATGGGCTCGCTGCCAGCGGGACAAACCGTGGATGGATTTATCGATGCGAAGTTGAGCGAGGCGGGCGTGAAGCCCACGGCGCCGTTGACCGATCTGGAATTCTTGCGGCGCGCTACGCTGGACGCTACCGGGCTGATTCCGGCACCTCTGCAGGTTCGGGCGTTCTTGAAAGACGATGCGGCGACGCGGCGGCGGAAGGCGATTGACCGGCTGGTAGACGACCCGTCATGGGCGGACCATTGGGTGAGCTATTGGCAGGACGTACTGGCGGAGAATCCGGGAATCCTGAAGCCCGACTTGAACAATACCGGGCCGTTCCGTTGGTGGATGCATCAGTCGTTCTCCGACAACATTTCGTTCGACCGGTTTGTGGCGGATCTGGTGCAGATGGAGGGGTCGGCGTCGTTGGGCGGGCCGGCGTCATTCGCACTGGCCACGCTGAACGATGCGCCGATGGCGGCGAAGGCGGACATATTGGGCCAAGCGTTTTTGGGCCAGAAGATGAGCTGCGCGCGCTGCCATGACGCGCCGTTTCATCCGTTCAAGCAGAAGGATCTTTTTGCGATGGCGGCGATGCTGAACGGCAAACCGGTGAAGCTACCGGTGACGAGCACGGTGCCGCAAGGCGAAGGCGGCAGGAAGCCGGCGGTGGTCTCGGCGTTGAAACCGGGCGAGATGATTGCTCCGGAGTGGCCGTTCGCGAAGCTGGTAGCCCATGCCGAAGGGCCCGCGCTACCCGCGGCTGGAAACGTCGACACACGGCGGGAACTGGCTTCTTATATCATTTCGCCGGAGAACGAGCGTTTTGCGCAAGTGGTGGCGAACCGTGTCTGGAAGCGATACATGGGCGTGGGCATTGTGGAGCCGGCCGACGATTGGTCGCGGGGCCGGGCGTCGCATCCGGAGTTGCTGGCCTACCTGGCGCAGGAGTTTATGGCTTCCGGTTACGACATGAAGCATCTGGCGAAGCTGGTTTTGAATTCGCAAGCTTATCAGCGGAAGTCGACGGGCTTACCGGCGGATCAGATGAGTTCCGCGAAGCGGCTTTTCGCTGGACCGGCCCATCGGAATCTGACGGCGGAACAGTTGGTGGACTCGCTGCACCTGGCGGCGGGGAAGGCGTTCGATTGTGAGGAAATGAACTTGAATCCGGCGGGGGACCGGACCGCGAAGCAGTTCTTGAATTTAGGTAATCCGGCGCGGGGCTGGCAGATGACTGCGCTGTCGAATGAACGGGACCGGCCGGCGTTGGCGCTGCCAATCGCGCAATCGATTGTGGATGTGATGACGACGTTCGGGTGGCGGCAGTCGCGGCAGAGTCCGTCGACGGATCGGGATGACGCGGTGTCGGCGATGCAGACGCTGATATTAGCGAATGGCGTGTTGGGCACGCGAATGGCGCGGTTGTCCGATGACTCGGCCTTTACTGCGATGGCGCTGGGCGAATTGCCGGTGGCGGAACTGGTTGGCGAGACATTCCTGCGGCTGCTGTCGCGGCCGCCGGATGCGGGGGAGCGGGCTTCGTTTACGCGACTGCTGGAGCCGGTTTACGGTGACCGCGTAGTGGCGGGCGCGAAGGCCCGGGCGACCAAGCGGGAGAGCGATGGGCGCGTGTCATGGTCCAATCATTTGAGCGCGGAAGCGAGCTTGATCCGGATGGAGGAAGAGCGGAAACTGCGATTCGGCGATCAGCCAACGGATCGGCTGACGAAGGCGTTCCGCGAGCGGTACGAAGACATGCTGTGGGCGCTGATGAACTCGCCGGAATTTGCGATGGTCCCATGAGACTGAGCCGACGCGGATTTATGCAATCGAGCGCGGCCGCAATGGCCGCGACGGCTTTACCGAAGGGCAAGGCGGATGCTTGTATCTTCTTGTGGCTTGGCGGCGGGGCGGCGCAGATCGACACGTTCGACCCCAAGCCGCGCGGCGACGGGAAGAAAAAGGCGGGGTCTTATTACGACTCGATCGATACGGCCATTAGAGGCGTTAAACTGAGTGAGCATTTATCGAAGACGGCGCCGCTGTTGGACCGCTGCGTCGTGATGCGGTCAATTACTCATTCGATTGTCAGTGAACACGCGGCCGCGGCCAACTTGGTCCACACGGGGCGGATGCCGAGCGGGACCTTGCAATATCCGTCGATTGGTTCTGTGATCGCGCATCAGTTAAGGGTGAAGACGGAAGAGGCGCCGAGCTACGTTGTGATGGGATACCCGAATATTACTCGCGATCCGGGATTTCTTGGCGCTAAGTACGGATATATCTATTTGACGCAAGTTGATATCGGGCCGAATGGGTTAGTCCGCCCGCCGGACGTGGACGGGGCGAGGCAGGACCGGCGGGAGACATTGCTGGCCGCCATGCGCGACGGCCAGCAGAAGCGCTATCCGGGAGATCCGGTTGTGCAAGCGCAGGCGGACGTGTCGCGGCAGGCGTTTCGGTTGGCCGGGCCGCGGTTCATGAATGTTTTTGATTTGAACCGGGAGAGTTCTACGTTGCGTCAAGCGTATGGGAGTGAGTTTGGCCAGCGTTGTTTGTTGGCGCGGCGGCTGGTGCAATCCGGAGTACGGTTTGTGGAAGTGTCCTATAACTTGAACTTCCTGAACGGCAGCGGCTGGGATACGCACAATGAGGGGCAATTAAAGCAGCACTTACTGATTCAGGATTTAGACCAGTCCTTCGCCACGTTGTTACAGGATCTGGAAAAGAACAAGATGCTGGATTCGACTTTGGTCGTCATCGCGACCGAATTCGGCCGGCCGCCGGAGTTCGATGCCGGCGGCGGGCGCGGACATCAATCGGAAGCGTATTCGATGGTGCTTGCCGGAGGTGGTTTGAAAACGGGCCAAGCCATTGGCGCGACGGATGAGTTGAGTAAGAACGTCGTGGAGCGGCCGGTGACGGTGCCGGATTTCCATGCGACGATTCACTGCGCGCTGGGCATCGATCCACATAAGAATCTGTATGCGGGCGATAGGCCGGTGCCGATTACGGACCAGGGTAAGCCGGTTCTGGAGATCTTCTAATTACGGTCGCGTGGCGCGCTTCTGATACTTGAATGACTTCCAATCGGTGGCGGCGCGGCCATTAAGGTCCCACATCACGCGGCCAGCCCGGATGGTAATTTCGGCGGTAAGTTTCTTGTCGCCCGTACGAGAGGCGCCTGCCGAATCGATGTAGCCGAATCGGCCCTTTTCCAGCTTAAGAACCGTGACGTCGGCCTCGGCGCCTTCGTCGAGATTGCCGAGTTCGGGACGCTTGATCTCCTTAGCGGGATTCCACGTGCTCATCTTGATAACTTCCTCAAGCGGTGCGCCGAGAGTGAGCATTTTCGACATGACATTGGTCATGTCCTTCATGCCGGCGTTCATGGAGCCGGTGTGCAGGTCAGTCGAGATAGAGTCGGGCCAGAAACCTTGTTCAGTCAATGGCGATGCGATATTCCAGTAAAAACTGCCGCCGCCGTGCCCCACGTCGAATATAACTCCGCGCTTGCGCCCCGCTACAAAGGCGGGGTTAACCTTGCCATCTTCTCCGAGCTCGCCGCGGTGCCCGGAGTAACAATGCGTATAAATATCTCCGGCGCGCATTTTGTCCCCGAGTAATGTCCGCAGGTTACGGTTGAGCGTAAGGAAGCCGAAATCGACCATGATGGGTAATTCAGTAGCTTTGCTGGCGGCAAGCGCGCCATCGACCGAGGGCCAGCCTTCCCCGGCATAGTGGGCGGTCTTGAAGCCGACTACGACGTCCTTATGCTTCTTGGCCACGGCGGCGGCCTGATCGGCCTGCATCTCGGCGTTGTCATCTTCGCCGGAAGGACTCATGCCGTTACCCACGATGTTGATAAAGGCCAGGACGCGAGTTTGAGCGCGGTCGATAACGCGCTGGCGGAAGTCCTCGAAGTTACGCCAGCCGGAGGAGCCGGCGTCGACCAGCGTGGTGACGCCGGATCGGAAGCTGAAGCCGTCGGGGTAGACGGAGGAGTCACCGGTGAGGGCTTTCGCGCCGGTACCGGTGTAGACGTGGGCGTGAATATCGATCAGGCCGGGGACGACATAAAGACCGTCGGCATTGGCGACGCGGGCGGCCTGCGACGCGGGAATGCCAGCGGCGACTTTAGCGATTCGGCGGCCCTGTATGGCGACGTCGAGCTTAGCGGAGCGGCCGCTCTTTGGGTCGATGACGTGACCGCCTTTGATGAGTAGTGTGTAAGGGGATTGGGCTGGCAGGAGCGTTGCGGCCGCCATGAGGAAGAAAAGGCGCATGATGGGATCGATTATATATGCGTTTCTTAATGCGGGCTAAGGTTTTGCCTACTCCACGCCGATTAAACGGGAGAGGCTACGCTTGCGACCGAAGACCAAAGACCGATGGCCTGTGCGTCGGTTACTTGCCGGGCTCGCCGTACTTCCGATTTTTGGGGCCGTTGAGCCTATAGTTGACATTCGCTCTCGACTGTCCGGATCGGTAGAAACGGAAAGGTCGTCGTGCGCGGTGGAAGGCGCCGTAGTGAATTTGGCGAGCGCATTCGGCGAATCCCAGCCTGGATTTTATCTGGAGGACGATTCGGGCGGCATCCTGGTGTGGCATGCAACGAACGCAGTGGCAATTGGCGACCGGCTGCGGGTTTCGGGGCAGTGTTTTGAGTCGCGGAATGCCCGGACGGAGTTGGCGGCGGCGGCCGTGCAGGTGTTGGCTGCCGGCTTGATGCCATTGAAGCCGCGACGGCTGTTCCCGGACGAAGCCCGGAAGGTGGATTGGCAGAGTACGCTGGCTGAAGTAGACGGCGTGGTGAACGACATCCAGCAGCAAGGGGAGTGGGAGTACATCTGGCTGCGCGATTCGTCCCCATTTCGCGCGTCGTACCGTGTCACCGAGAGAGGATTCGCCGCCAGCCGTTTGGAGCCGGGAATGCGGGTGATTCTGAGAGGGATACTGTCACCGCAGACCGATTCGAAAGACAATCCAAGGCCGCACGAGCTAATCTTGCGGTCGATCGACGATCTGGTGATCGTCGATGGGCCGGTGGCCTCCAGCCGCCAGGTGGTGTACATGGTTCTCTCTTTGGGTGTGCTCGCCGGAGTTTGGATTGTCAGCCTGCAACGCGCGGTGCAACAGAAAACGCTGGCGATGAAAGAGGCGTTGCGCAAGGCGGAGGAAGGTTCGCGCATGAAGTCGAGTTTTGTGGCTAATATGAGCCACGAAATTCGAACGCCGTTGAACGCGATTATCGGGTTTTCCGATCTGCTGCTGGACGGAGCGCACGGAGAGCAGAAACGAGTTCTCGACACGATTCGTGTCAGCGCGAATACGCTGCTGGCGGTGATTAACGACGTTCTTGATTTCTCGAAAATCGAGTCGGGGAAACTGGACTTGTCGTTCGAACCCGTGTCGCCGCAAGCGGTTATTGAAGAGGCAATGGACGTTATCGCGCAAACCGCGGCGCGAAAGGGGTTGGACATTGGCTACATGGCCGAAGCGGGCGTGCCGGCTCGCGTGGTGACGGACCCCGCTCGGTTGCGGCAGGTGCTGATAAACCTATTGAGCAATGCCGTAAAGTTCACCGACGCCGGGCAAGTCGCGTTGACGCTTCGATCCGAAGCGGAAGGGGATGGGCGGGTGCGGTTGTCTTTCGCGGTGAAGGATTCAGGCATCGGAATTCCCGGTGAACAGTTAGAGCGGCTGTTTCAGCCGTTTCAACAACTGGATAGTTCGGCGCGCCGCCGCCACGGCGGGACGGGGTTGGGGCTGGTGATAAGCCGGCATTTGATTCGGATGATGCACGGCGATTTGTTTGTGGGATCGACACCGGGGAAGGGGTCGACATTCACGGCGTCCCTTTTGTGTGACGTGGATTCCGCTGCAGCGCCGCAGGTCGAATTGCCGTCCGGAGCGAGGTTTGCGCTGCATGTTGAGCGGCCCTGGACGAAGACGATTACCGAGAATTTGCTGGCAGCCGCCGGAGCCGCGGTTGGGCCGCCGGAAAGGGCGACAATTGTCATTGCCGACCGCGCGCCACTGGCCGGTGAAGTGCGGCCCGGCCGGTTATGGGTGGAGTTGTCTCCACAGATTCGGGTACGGGAAGCGGCCGCGGGACATGTTGTGCTGGGGCTTCCTTTGAAGCCGGCCGAGTTCTGGGAGGCGTGCCGAGCGGATCGGCCGCTGGTCGCCGAAGCGCGGAAGGAGGCCCGGAAAATATCGTCGTTGCGGATATTGGTAGCCGACGATAACGCGGTGAACGTGAAAGTCGTGACCAGCCTGTTGTCGCGATTGGGACATTTGTCCGAGGTGGCGACGAATGGGGTTGAAGTCTTGGCGGCAATGGCTCGCCAACCGTTCGACTTAGTTTTCCTCGATATTCAAATGCCCGAAATGGACGGATTGGAAGCGGCAAGGCGCATTCGCGGACAACTGCATTTGCGGGACCGGCCGTGGCTGGTGGCGCTGACGGCGAATGCGATGAGTTCGGACCGCGACGAGTGCCTGGCCGCCGGAATGAACGACCATGTGGCTAAGCCAATCGGATTGAAGCAACTGGCCGCGGCGCTACAGCGGGCCGAGGCCGGATTGCAGGATGCCAATAAAGTTCCGCGGATGGAACTGCTGCGCGCGCGGGCCGCCGGAGCGGGTGGCGCGTTATAATTCCTTGCGCTTGGCCGCGAACTTCTCACGGAACTTCTTCACTTTCGGTCCCACGACGAACAGGCAATAAGACTCCTGGGAATTGTTCCGGTAATAGTTTTGGTGATAATCCTCGGCGGGCCAGAAATGTTCAGCCGGGCGAAGTTCAGTGACGACGCGATCGGCATAGACTCCGGCCATCTCCAGGTCTCGCATTACCTCCGCCGCTTGCCGCTTCTGCTCGTCGGAATGATAGAAAATGGCGGACCGGTATTGGGATCCTTCATCGTTTCCTTGCCGATCCCAGGTTGTCGGGTCATGGATGGTGAAAAAGACGGCCAGAATCTCGCGAAACGAGCTTATTTCGGGATCGAACGCTACTTGCACAACTTCAACGTGTCCGGTGCGGCCGAGACAAACTTCCCTGTACCCCGGATCGGAAACCCGTCCGCCCATATAACCTGACATGATCGATGCAACGCCCGCCATCTCCTGGAAGACGGCTTCCAGGCACCAAAAACAGCCGCCGCCGAGAGTTGTGAGTTCCGTTGCCATTGCTTTATGATCCCAATTCATTAAGCCCCCATGCACTTGAAATATTCCCTTGGTATTATTTTCTTCATGAAACGTCGCTTTGGAATTTTACTGCTGCTGGCCTGCGCCACATTAACAGGCCAGGAATTTCGCGCCAATATCTCCGGTACTGTCACCGATCCATCGGGCGCGCCAATTTCCGGCGCGCGAGTGGAGGCGGTCAGCGCCGAGCGCCAAGTGCGTTACGACGCGCTTTCGAATGACGCCGGTATTTACCTGATTCGGTTCCTGCCCCCGGGGACCTACTCCCTTTCCGTTCAGAAGGAAGGTTTCAAACGCGCGCAGCGCGACAGGTTGACCGCGCAGGGCGCGGACCGTTTGAGCGTGGATGTGCGCATGGAAGTCGGCGGAGTCACCGAGAGTGTCACCGTCACGGGCGAGACGCCGTTGCTCGCGACCGAAACCGCTTCGCGTAGCGTGACTTTGGAACAGAAATACGTTGACGACTTGCCGACATCGGGCCGAAATGTCTACCAGTTGCTGTTCTCACAGCCGGGCGTGATCAAGACCGGCGGGTACTGGGGCAATTTTGAGCTGTATGCGTTCGGGAATATAAACGGTGTGGCGATTAACGGCGGGCGGTCGGGGGAGAACGAGACGCTGATCGACGGTGTTTCGTCGGTGCGCGGGTCGCGAAGCGCGTCGTTTGCGCCGGCTTTGAATGCGATTCAGGAGGTAACGATCCAGACCAATTCGTATGACTCCTCTTATGGACGATTCGGTGGCGGCGTAACCAGTATTGTTCTACGCACTGGAACGAACCAGCTTCACGGACAGTTTTATGAGTTCTTCAAGAATGACAATTTGAACTCTAACGGGTATTCGCGTAACGCCGCTAACGTGAGGCGGCCGGAGTACAAAAACCACACCTTTGGTTTCACTGTGGACGGGCCGGTGGTGATCCCGAAACTGCTGAACGGGAAGAACAAGCTCTTCTGGATGCTCTCGCTGGAGGCGCTGCGGGAACGGAATCCGCAGGTTCAGTTGTGGACGGTGCCGACGGCGGCGGAGCGTCGAGGCGACTACTCGCAGATCGTTGACAGCCAGCGGCGGCCGATTACGATCTATGACCCGCTGACGACGCGGACGAATCCGGGTGGGGCGGGGTTCATCCGGACGCCATTCGCCGGTAATACGATTCCGGGGGGGCGCATCAATCCGGTGGCGGCGAAACTGATGGAGTTTTACCCGGCGCCGAACCGGGTGAGCGAGAACGTGGACGGCCAGAACAACTACCTGTTCGTGAACAGTTCGAAAAACAGCTACAACCAGTGGTTGGGCAAATTGGACTGGGCGATCACGGACCGGCATAGGGTGAGCGGACGGTATGGCGAGACGCCATGGTCCAACTTCGCCCGCGTGCAATGGGGTACCAACGCGGCGGAGCCGTCGAGTGAATATCCGTCAACGCGCATCTCGCGGAACTGGGCCGCCGACTGGACATACACGCTGTCGCCATCGACAGTGGTCAATCTGCGGGCTGGTCTTTCCCGTTATGAAGGCTTCAGCGGGAACACCTTTGGCCGGGATTACGATCCACGGCAGTTGGGCTTCCCGGACCGGTTGGTTTCGCAGTTTGTGGGATTGCAGTTCCCGCGTTTCAATTTCGCCGGTAATAACATTTCGCCGCTGGGCGCGGCGCAAACGAGCGGATACGAGGCGAGCGACGCCTACTCACTGCAACCGAATGTCCAGCATATTCTGGGACGGCACTCGCTGAAGTATGGCGCGGAGTTCCGGCGGTATAACCAGAACAACATTCGTCCAGCCTCGGCGAGCGGCAACTACACGTTTAACCGGAACTGGACGCAGGCGAATCCGCAGCAGGCGGATGCGCTGTCGGGGGCGTCTCTGGCGACATTTCTATTGGGATACGCGACTAGCGGGTTTGTCGACCGGAACATGGATCCGGCCTATCGAAATCCCTATATGACTTTCTTTTTCCAGGACGATTGGAAGATTTCGCGGACCGTGACGATCAATGCCGGTTTGCGTTGGGATTATGAGGGCCCGATTTTCGAGCGGTACAACCGGCAGATTCGCGGTTTTGCGTTCGACCAGGCGAGCCCGATCGCGTCGCGAGTGCAGGGGCTTTCGCTCAAAGGCGGTTTGCTGTTCGCGGGATCGAACGGCACGGAGCGGGAAGCGTTCAACCGCGATTGGAACAACATCCAACCGCGCATCGGTATCGCTTGGCAGTTGAGTCCGAAGTGGGTTCTTCGCGGCGGGTATGGTCTGTATTATCTGGGGCAAAATGCGACCGGGTCGGATGCTGGTTTCAGCCGCCAGACGGCGCTGATCCCCTCGATCGACAACAACCTGACGCCGGCTGCGTCGCTATCCGATCCCTTCCCGCAGAATCTCTTCCCGACCGGTCTGCTCCAGCCGATCGGTTCGTCGCAGGGGTTGGCGACGAATCTCGGCCTGGGCGTTGCGGCCCAGCTATTGGACCGGCCGCTGCCGAAATCGCATCAGTTTTCGTTCGGGTTCCAGCGGACGCTGGGCCAAACCCTTCTATTGGATGCGTCGTATGTGGGGAATCTGACCCGGGATCTTCCGCTTGCCGCGGGATTGAATTTCCTGGCGGCGGAGACGCTGAATTCGATTCCGCTGGCGAACCGGCAGACGTACTTCAGCCAGCAGGTTCCGAACCCGATGGCCGGTTTGCTGCCGGGGTCGGCATTCAATGGCGCCACTGTGCCGCGGCAGCAGTTGCTATTCGCCTATCCGCAGTATCAGCAGGTGACGATTAACAATATCGCGGCCGGCGCCCAGAGTTACCATGCATTGCAGGCGAAGGCGACGCGGCGTTTCTCCAGCGGCTTGGCGATGCAGATGAGTTACACTTGGGCGAAAACGCTGGAGCGCGTGTCGCTGTTAAATGCGCAGGACGCGAATCTGAACGATCTCAGGGCGACGCGCGGCGAGCAGCGATTGTCCGCGGACGACATTCCGCACACCATCTCCATGGTTAGTTCCTATGAACTTCCTTTCGGCAAGGGGAGGAAACTACTGAGTGGAACGAACGCCGCCAGCGACGCGATCTTCGGTGGCTGGAATGTTTCGGCACAGTATATTCGCCGCGGCGGGCAGCCTATTGAGTTCCCGAACGCCGCGCCGACGGTGGCGCGTTCGACGAAGTTGAGCGGAGAGCAGCGCGATGAGCTGGCCCGCAAGGCCGGCCGGAGCGAATTCAATCCGTTCTTCGACAAGTATTTCGACACGTCGATCTTCCCCAGCACGGCGCAGGCGCCGTTCACGCTTCGCGACTTTCCCACGCGTTTCCCGGACGTGCGCAGCCCGGTGCTGACGAGTTGGGAGCTTTCGGCGTACAAGAATTTCACGTTGAAAGAGCGGTTGAAACTACAGCTTCGCGCCGATTTTCAAAACGCCTTCGACCAGCCGTATTTCTACCGGATCATTCCCAACGGCAACAACGTCCAGGATTCGCGTTTCGGACAGTTGGACCCGGCCCAGCGTAATGTACCGCGCGTCGTCGTCCTGGTTTTGAAAGTATTGTTCTGATGACGGATGGTGAAATTTTCTCCTGCTTTCAAGCGTTTTTGAGGGTAACGGAGGATGAACATGAGGTAGGCCCGCCGACCAGCGGACCTGAGCTCAGCTTGGTGCCAGCGCCGTTGCGGCCGTTCTACCAACGGATGAACGGTGCGGCTCTGTTCGACGGCGATCTGGTGTTCTTTGCCGCCGCAGGCACGCCGGACGAAGACGGGACCGTCCAGCATGCCAGCCGTCTGGCCCGCGAGGCGGAATGGCCCATTCCCCCGGAAGTGGTCCTATTTGGCCGCGATACGGGCGGGGAAGTACTCGGCCTTTGGACGGGTCCACGCTCCACCAAGTATCCGTCTCCCGTCATCCTGACGGGATTAGTTTTTGAGCCAGCGGCGCACGCGCTATTGGCGACATCCTTCGAACGATATCTGCTCACCACCACGGTCTGGCACTGCCTGGACACCGAATACGCGGAGGCTGCGTTTTCGGCGTTCCGGGTGCCTGGCAAATTGCAGGCTCGGGACCTTGAGGACTTGGACGCCGACGCGTGGTTCGCCTGGGCCGATCCTGCGTTGCCCGCCCTCCCTGGGGATCCTTATCAGGAGCCGCTTACCGGGGAGCAGCTTCGTACGATGTTGGCGAGTTAGCGGCGAAAGCCAGCACTTTGGCGACGGACTCCTCCAGCGGCGAGTCGCCGCGAAAGATGACGCCAGCGTGCCTCCGCGTTGGCCAGATAATACTTCTCAGCCATTGGACGGACGGTGGCGAAGTACTGCCGCTCCACGCACTCCGGCGTGCGTCCGCGCTCGCTAACATCGCGGGCCAGGCGTCTGGCGTAGCAGACGGCATCGTCAAGCTCGACATAGACGCTGGCATGGAGCAGATGGCGCAGATCGTTCCAATAGAGCGTAAAAAGCCCTTCAATAATCACCGTGCCGCCCGGCTCAACGGGGTGCGTATCGGCAACGCGTGTATGGCGGGAGAAATCGTAGCGCGGAACGTCGATTGGTTTACCGCTGGCGAGTGCAACGCATTGGGATAGTAGTAAGGCGTTGTCCATGGAGACGGGCTCGTCGAAATTGCATTTCGCCCGTTCTTCGAGCGGCAAATGGCCCAGATCGCGATAGTAACTATCGAGCGAAACTACGGGGGCGCCCGTCACCGCTGAAAGGCGGCGCGCGAGTTCACTCTTGCCCGAACCGGACGGGCCGGCGATGCCAATCAGGCGAGTCATTTAGCGGCTGGCAGAATGCCGATGCCCTTGGTCGAGTACCATCTCCACAGCTTGACCTGGAAACGTCCGGCCGCAATGGCGGGGTCTGCGTCGCACCACTTACGGGCTTCCTCAATGCTGGCCGTATCGAAAAGGAAGATACCGGCGGCGTCACCCGCTTCTGCCAGCGGCCCGGCCAGGATCAGCTTGCCCTCGTTGGCCATCTTGCCGATATTGGCCATATGACCCTTCTGCATCTCGTTCACCTCCGGGGTCGAGTCCTTCGTCTATTTGGGGCCCTTCTCCAAAATCGCCAACACGTAAAAGCGCATCGGCACGTCTTGCGCGAAGAGCGGCAAGGCAAGAATCAGGAGGAGCAGAAGACGCATATCGGGGCCAGTATAGCGAGTTTCACGCCGCGCGCGCTGCCGCGAACGCCGATGCCCAGGCCCACTGGAAGTTGTAGCCGCCCAGCCAGCCGGTGACGTCGACGCATTCACCGATGAAGTAGAGCGCAGGTACGCGCCGCGCCTCCATGGTTTGTGACGATAACTCGGCCGTGTCGATTCCTCCGGCGGTTACTTCGGCTTTGTCGAATCCTTCCGTGCCAGCGGGGATGATTTCCCATCGATGCAACGATTCGCCGAGTTCACGAAGGGCCGCGCCGGTCATTTGGGAAAGGGGTCGCGGATCGCCGCCGGCCCACGTGGCCGCCAGGCGTTCGGGAAGATACTGGCTCAGCACAGTCCGGGGAAAAACTCGGCTGTTCTCGCGTTTCTGCGCGAGCAGATTTTCGGCGACTTTCCGCTGCGGGGCGAGATCGATTTGGAGCGATTGGCCAGGTTCCCAGTAGGAGCTGATTTGGAGAATGGCGGGGCCGGAAAGTCCGCGGTGCGTGAACAGCATTCGTTCGGTGAAGGAGCGCGTGCCGATGCCGGCGCGGACCGTCGCGGCGACTCCGGAAAGGGCGCTCCAAACGTGAAGATCCTGTGGGTTCATTGTCAACGGCACCAGGCCCGGCCGCGGTGGAATTACGCGAATGCCGAACTGGCGGGCTATGTCATAGGCGAAGCCGGTGGCGCCAAGTTTCGGAATGGACGGGCCGCCGGTGGCCACAATGAGAGATGAAGCGTCAATCGATTCGGCAGCAAGTTGTGCTGCGAAGCCATTCAGCGATTGGGTCACGGACTCGACGGGCGAACTACAGCGGATCTCAACGCCCGCATCGCGGCACTCGCTGAGCAGCAGGCCGACAATCTGTTGCGCCGAATTATCGCAGAACAGTTGCCCCAGAGTCTTCTCGTGCCACGCGATTCCATGACGCTCCACCAGGGCAATGAAGTCGCTGGGCTTGTATTGTGCCAGCGCGGACTTTGCGAAGTGGCGATTGGCGGAGAGAAAGCACTCCGGCCGCGTGTCGCGATTCGTGAAGTTGCAGCGGCCGCCGCCGGATATCAGGATCTTCTTTCCGGGCCGGTCGTTATGCTCAAGCACCAGGACGCGCCGTCCGCGGCGGGCCGCATGAAAGGCGCAAAAGAGACCGGCGGCGCCGGCTCCGAGTATCATCACGTCGTACTTCATGGGAAAAAATCTGCACCTTATTGTCTCTAAAATGCTAATGTGGTATCTCCCATGCAACATTTAATTCTTGGAGGTTCTCGATGAGTTCTCTGTACGAACAATTGGGCGGGCAGCCCGCCGTAGACGCTGCGGTGGACATCTTCTACCGCAAGGTATTGACCGATGACCATATCAGCGCTTTCTTTGAAGGCGTGGACATGGACAAGCAAATCGGAAAGCAAAAGGCCTTTCTAACGATGGCCTTCGGCGGACCTCATAACTACACTGGCGCGGACATGCGCAGGGGCCATGCCCACCTGGTGGCACGCGGCCTAAACGATAGTCACTTCGACGCGGTCGCGGGACACTTAAGCGCGACGCTGCAGGAGTTGGGTGTTGGGCAGGATCTGATTGACCAGGTGATGGCGATCGCCGGTTCCACGCGGAACGACGTTTTGGGGCGGTAGCCGCATGGCGACTTTCACCTACAACGGGGCGGCCTATCCGGCTGCCCCGGAGGAGACGGTGCTGGAAACACTGCTCCGGAACGGCATAGAGATTCCCAACTCCTGCCGCGCGGGGGCGTGCCAGTCGTGCCTTTTGCGCGCGGCGAGCGGAGCGGTTCCGTCCGTCGCGCAGCAGGGTTTGAAGGCGACGCTGGTGGAACAGGGTTACTTCCTGTCGTGCGTTTGCCGGCCGGAAGCGGACCTGTTGTTGGAAACGGCCGGCGGCCTGGAGGTTGCGGCGACCATCACGGCACTGGAGCGCTTGTCCGCCACCGTGATGCGCGCGCGGCTGCGTACCGCGACGCCGCTGGAATACCGTTCCGGCCAGTACATTACGCTGCGGCGGGACGACGGTTTGGCGCGAAGCTATTCGCTGGCCAGCCTGCCGGAGGACGATGCGCTGGAACTCCATATCCGGCGGGCGCCGCGGGGCCGGATGAGCGGATGGTTCTTCGACGAGGCTTGCGAAGGGGACGCCGTCAGTGTGCGCGGTCCGGCCGGCGGCTGTTTCTACACAGCGGGCAAGCCGGAGCAACCGCTATTGCTAGCAGGCACGGGGACGGGCCTCGCGCCGTTGGCCGGCATCTGTCGCGACGCTTTGCGGCAGGATCACCACGGCCCCATTCATCTCTATCACGGCGCGCTCCGGCCGGAAGGGCTCTATCTGCGGGATGAGCTGCAACAATGGATGAGTATGCATGGCAATTTTCACTACAAGCCCGTCGTGGTGGAAGGCGCGGGCGTTACCAACGGCGCACTGGATAAAGTGATCGCGGCGGATCATCCGAAACTGAACGGCTGGCGTGGCTTCGTCTGCGGGGACCCGTCCATCGTCACGATGCTCAAGAAGAATCTGTTTTTGGCGGGAATGGGGAGTCGCGAAATTTTCGCCGATGCGTTTGTCGAAGCTCCATGCAACTGACGGTACATACTGACTACGCCCTGCGCGTACTGCTCTATCTGGCGCACTTTCCTGACCGCCGTGTCGGTACGGAGGAGATCAGCACCGCCTACGGAATATCGAAAAACCATTTGGTTCGAGTTGTGCAAACACTGGCTGACAATGGGTTTGTACGCGTCACCGTCGGGCGCGCCGGTGGCGTGGAACTGGCGCGGGAGCCGAAGGATATCGGGCTGGGAGACATAGTGCGCGCGACGGAGACGTCGTTCCGTTTGGTGGAGTGCCACGACGTTGTCAACAACACCTGTCCCATCGTCCCGGTCTGTGGCTTGAAGGGGATGCTGGACGCGGCTTTAGCCGCCTTCCTGGCTGAACTGGACAAGCAATCTTTGGCCAGCCTGGTGAAGCCGCGCAGCCGCGACAGATTCGTGCAGTTGGTTTCGCGTTAACGCCGTACGCGCACGGCCTGGATCTGCGCCAGGTGCCGGTCCATGTGGAAGCGCAGGAACTCCAAGCGCTGCCGGGCATCGAGCGGTCCGCACAGAAAATGCGGGAAGACGATACTGTCCAAATGCTTTCCATCCAGTTCCACCGCGAGCGCTGCCAGCACGTGGGAACAGGACCGAAAGCAGGCCACCCAGTACGCCAGCGTCCCGCCGCCTTGGGGCGTCGCAATCGGAGGTGCGATTTCGCGCGGCTTCCAGGTGCGGTCAATAATTGCTTCAATAGGCAGGCCGCGATTGGGATTTGTTTTCGATAGCCGCCCCCGGAGCCTCCAGCGCGCGATAGATCTTCTCAACACCGGAGTGTTCGGCCAGCACGAGGTGTTCGAGGTTCTCCACCACGGACCACTCGTTGGGCGCTGGTTTCCATGATGCCTGGGCATGCGTCAATCCGTCGATGGCCGCCAGCACCCGCGCCCGCGCCGCCTCCACATCCGATATTAAATTTGCCAGCGTGCTCACTTACCGCCCGATATCTCGCCGTGCGGCTTCTTCTGGGTGATCTCTTCATGCACCACAATGGCCTGTTCCGCCAACCCGTCGCCAATCCAATTTTTCGACTGCGGAGAGAACTTCAGCGCGGCCTCCAAGGTCTTGGCCATGCCCATTTTCTGAATGTCGTCGACGCTCTTGCCGGCCTTCATCAAGCCCTTCACCCCGGCGTAAATTTCCCGCATGAATTTACCCTGGCCAACGATGATCTCAGTAGAGCCGGGGCGGCCGTGGCCGGGCAGTACATGTTTGATTTGGCGGTTGCCGGCGGCGTCGACAACCTTTGGCCAGTTGGCTACATGGCCGTCGCCCATAAAGTTAAATGCGCCGTTGGCGATGGCGTCCCCCGTTGCCAGCACCTGCTCCTTCGGCAAATAGATGAACCCGTCGCCACGCGTGTGGGCCCAGCCGAAGAAGTGGAACTCCACGCGCCGTGTGCCGTCATCCAGCACGAACGGCGTGGTATCGAAGGTCTGCTTCGGTGGTTCCGCGGTGGTGCGATTGAGCTCCTTCACATCCGGCCGATTCGTCTCCAACCAGCGCTTGGGCTCGTAGCGCTTCATCTCCTGGGCGACGCCGGCGTAGGCCAAAGTCGTCGCGCCCATCTCGGTCCACACGGCGTTTCCGTAGGCGTGGTCGCCATGGTGGTGCGAGTCGAAAACGTATTTGATGGGTTTGCTGGAAAGTTTCTTAGCGTCGGCCGCGGCTAGGCGCGCGCCGGACGGGAAGTTGGCATCCATGATGATGAGGTAGTCCTTCATCTCGATGATGACGTTATTGCAATGCCCTTCCTTCTTAATGTCGCCCTCACGGAACCAGACGCCGGGCACGATCTGTTGGACCGTGTTCGGTTGCGCAGTTATGCCGGAGGTGAAGAAGACGGAAACGATCAATGCGGCGAAGCCGCCAAGTAAGAGTAAACGGCCACGATTCATGGGAGACAGTATACAGTAGATACGGTGGTTTTATGAAGACACTCTTTGCGTCAATAGCACTCTTCGGCGGAACTTTCGTGATGATGCGCGGTGATCCCGTGCCGGAGTTTCGCGATCTTTTCAACGGCAAGGACCTTACGGGCTGGGTCAACGTGAACACGGCGCCCGATACCTGGAAGGTGAAGGACGGAACGCTGGTTTGTTCCGGACATCCCATCGGCGTGATGCGCAGCGACAAGCAGTATGAGAATTTCATGCTGCACATCGAGTGGCGGCATATGGAGCCGGGCGGTAATTCGGGCGTCTTCCTGTGGAGCGCGGCGCGGCCGGGGGAGAAGAACCGCTTGCCGGATGGGCTGGAGGTGCAGATGCTGGAATTGTCATACCCGGAGATGCACAAGAAAGATGGCGTGCCGCTTTCGCTGGGCTACGTTCACGGCGACCTGTTTGGCGTGGGCGGAGTGAAGATTGTCCCGGACAATCCGCGCGGCCCGCGCAGCAGTTCGCTCGAAAACCGGTGCCTGCCGCGCGGGGAATGGAATACCTATGACGTCGTAGCCGTCGACGGCGTTGTGAAACTCGCGGTGAACGGAAAGTTCGTTAACGGCATCAGCCGCTCCACGCAAAAGAAGGGGTACCTGTGCCTGGAGTCGGAAGGCGCCGAAATCCACTTCCGCAACATCAAGATTATGGAATTGCCGCCGGGCGTGACGGCCCCGGAGCAGATCGCGCCGGAGCTTTAGGAACCACCTCAATCTGATAAATCTTCGACCAAAACTTGCCGGTGACGATAAGCCGCTTCGTGGCGGCCTCATAGGCGATACCGTTCAGGACGTCGGCCACGGCCCGGTCGCGCGGCAGCGCGGATAGGTCAATCCAGCCCAGCACTTTGCCGGTGGCGGGCGCGATCCGGACGATCCGGTCGGTTTGCCAGACGTTTGCCCAGATTTCGCCCCGCACCCATTCCAGTTCGTTTAAAGCGGATATCTGCCGCGTTCCATCCTGCACCGTCATGCGGCGAACCTCTTTCAATGTGGCCGGATCCCACACCCGGATCTGCGCCGTGCCATCGCTCATATAGATCTGTTTGCCGTCATTCGTCAGCCCCCATCCTTCGCCGGAATAGGAAAACTGTTTGACGAACTGGAGTTCGGGTAGTTTGTAGACGAAGCCCGTCTGATGCTGCCATGTGAGTTGGATCAATTGGCCATTGACGATTGTGATGCCCTCGCCAAAGAACGGCGGGCCGATACGCAGTTGTTGCAGCACCTTTCCGGTCTCCAGCTTCACTTTGCGGATGCCGGATTGCCCCACCATGCCCGTACTCTCATAGAGTCCGCCACGATGGAATTCCAGGCCCTGCGTGAAGGCGTTGGGGTCATGCGGGAAAGTCTTGACGATACGCGCTGTGTAGAGCGGGGCTTCGGCGCAGGATACGGCTAGCGCGACGAGTAGAAATCGAAACTTCACATTCGCATGGTAGCGAAAAATGGCGCTGGGCCTGCCGGCGATCGGGTAAATTCCAGCCGCAACTGGCGACCCACAGCCGCCGCCGCACGCTGGAGCGTATGCAACGTAACGCCCGTAATTTTAGGATCGAGCAGGCGGTCAAGTGCCCGGCGGCTCGTTTGCATCCGGGCAGCCATTGCCGCCTTGATGAGGCTGTCCCTATCCATGGCGGCCTTGATCTGATCCGCGAGGATCTGTTTAATGGCCTGTTCCTCACATTCCTGAAGAAGGCCTTGTTCAGCAAGAAAACTATCGAACTTTGGCCCAATCTTTCCCTTTTTCTTGTGGTCCATCTTGGCTCACCTCCTACCTTTCGGGGCTCCGGTGTTTAAGTGCGACTTTCAAATCCTGCTCCGGGTTTTCCGCGTCTTCTCGACGCCGAGCGCCGCTGCCGTACCCGGCCAGACGATAGCTGTCAAGTGAAGGGATGCCCGACCATGGGCGGGCATCGAGGAGGAATGAATTAGGGTAGAAACCAGTGATGTTGCGGAGGCGTCCTGACTCTATTTTGGTCCCGTACCCGCCGGATTCAACAGATAATCTCTGGTGACTGCCGAATTCTCGATCTGATTTCGAAACAATGTCATGAGCCCTGAAATCTCGTCGTGAAGCTTCAAGTATCCCTCAGAGTCGACCGTAAGCGCGCTCCCGTGGGCTATGTGGTTGCGCTTTGCTACTAACTGATTGTCTATCAGGTGAAACTTGGCCTTATAATCAGTCGTTGGTAGGCCCAGGGTCGAAAGAATCTCAACCAAGACACAGGACGAAAGATTGCCTTCGGTACTGAAGACGTCCTTTTTGGGGAGCGTTGCCCGCTTCTCCATATGCTGTCGGAAGAATTCAATTATAGACAGATGCGCGCCGATCCTTTTGGAACCCTGGGCCACCAATAATTTCGACCGAAGTGTGATCGCCAATACATTGTCTGCAAGCTCCGCATTTCGGCACCGCTGCATCGCTACAAATTCAAAGTACAGATGGGCAGAAGATTTCACAAAGCCCTCCCAGTGTGCGTAAAGAAGCGCGACGCCAGCCCGAATCAGAACGGTCTGACGAACCCGATTTTCAGAGTTCGCGACGATCAAAAATCGGAGCTCACTCAATTCTCGCTTCCTCCATGCAGATTCATTCGCAATAGCCTCAACCAGTTGTTCTGAAGTTCTGATCTTCATTTAGACGAAGAGTTCGCGACCAAGTGGTACTAGTCGTGGAAGGCGGCGAGTTGCCGTTATTCCGGATCCCGCCCAGTCTGTGTACTCTTTGGCAGACCAAATCGACTGAATCAACTTCGGAAGCTTTGTTTCGTCAATTGGCCGATGGATGTTAAATCCTAACCCGAGCGCAACAACTTCAAACTGCGACAACAAGAAACCGCCTTCGTGCCGCTTTTTTTTGGAGTTAAACCGTTTGAATGCATCGGAGCCAACAGTTCGTTCTAAGGTATCAAAAGTCCTCTTGAAAGCTCGTTCGGTTTGAAGACGCTTAAACGACTTATCGACCGCCAACTGGCGCATCCTTTCTGTGAGAAAGACGCCAACATCGCCAACCTCTTTCAGATCCGCTAGTTCGATTTTTGCGAGAATGACAAATCTTAACACCAGTTCCAGGTCATACGCTTCTTCGATCGGCCGGTCGCTCAGTGCAACACAGATTCGGAATGGCTCGTAGTCGGCCAGCCCACGAAACCAGGTATAGAGATCCTTGTTCAGCATTACCAGGATGCAGTTTCGGACTTCCTGTGGACTTAGTTGTGATCCCCCCGTGTTGAGTCGTTGGAACAGATCGTATTTCGCTGTGTCGTCACTCTCTCGCAGTATAATGCTGGCGGCAATCTTAGACCGCTTAATGATTAGCCGAGCATCTGTCGGAAGCACGTCGACGCCATTCTCGCTTTCATCCTTGCCCCATCGCTTCCCCTTAAGAGAGGGTAGGTACTTTGTGCCACTCAGCAAGAGAGGCTTAAGCGGCCTTCCCTTGTCGTCCCGCAATATCCCAAGCAGTTCGTAAATTGTTGAAAGCCTCTGCAGTCCATCGACGACATCCCAAACTCCATCCGGGCGCTGACTCACGAAGATTGGCGGAATTGGAATTCCGAGCAATATCGACTCAACCAGGCTCGTTTTTTGCTCCTGTGTCCAACGAAAAAAGCGCTGAAACTCCGGATGGACATCAATCTCCTTGGACTCATAAAGGCTTACCCATTCGCCGATCGACATCTGGTAGCCGTCGGTCCTGATCTCTTTCCGCTTCTCATTAATTTCGTCTTGGAGAGCCATCGAACTCCTTTATATACTGATCATATCGCGCCTGCAAACCTTATTCGTTATATAGCGCCCGCAGACTCTCGCTAATTTCGATATAGAAATCTCTTGTATGGCTTTTCCCAGGGTTCTCGATGAGAAGCCACGTTGGCGTGTTTCAGATCCCGCTGTCTGATCTGATTACGGTTAGCGGATTGGCCCTTGAATTTGGTTCGCAACCGCGATGAATGGCGGTCCGAGCAGGTATTGCGCCGTGGATGGCCAGAGCGCGGTTCGGGACACGTAATTGGGAAGGCGCGGTGAGTCTGAACTTTTGGGCGGCGAGGCAGAGAGCGCCTAGCTGCCGAAGGCGAAGCTGGGAAGCGGCGGCGTACGATCCTTGATCCGGGCGGAGCAATTTCGACGGTACCGAGGTAGGTTTGGGTTGCCCTCAATTTGGGCGCTTTCGCCCCTATTGAGGCGCCCATTTGGGAAGCAGATGTTTCTGAACTTTGCCCAACGCCGTGCGCGGCAACTTGTCGATTTGCAGGAACGCGCGGGGAACCTTGAACGAAGCCAAGTGGGCGCGGCAGGCCGCTTCCATCGCGCTCGCGTCGAAAGCGCCATCGGCGACGATGTAGGCGACGGGCACTTCACCGCGCCGGGAATCGGGCGAAGGCACGACGGCTACTTCGACAACGCCCGGCTGCTCCGCCAAGAACTCTTCAATCTCGCGCGGATAGATATTGAAACCGCCGGAGATAATCAGATCGCTGCGCCGCCCTTGCAGCGTGTAGTAGCCATCGGCGGATCGGACGGCGATATCACCGGTGCGAAACCAGCCATCGCGATGCGCCGCGGCCGTATCTTCCTCACGCCTCCAGTAACCGGCGAAAAGATTAGGCCCTTTGAGATAAAGTTCGCCCGTCTCGCCATCGGGAACCGGGTTGCCATCGGCGTCCAGATTGCGCACGGAAACGCCGGGCAGGGGGAAGCCGACGGAACCGGGCCGCCGCTCCCCCGCATATGGATTCGACAGATTCATGAGCGTCTCACTCATCCCGTAGCGCTCCAGAATTGTGTGCCCAAACTTGACGCGGAATTCTTCAAGGACCGGTGCCGGGAGGGGTGCCGATCCGGAGACGAAGAGCCGCATTTTCTTGCCGATTTCGGCGGCCGTTTCGGCGGGCCATTCCAGCATACGCACGTACATCGTGGGGACACCGAAGAAGACAGTGGGCTCAAATTCTTGCATCCATTGCGCTGCGTGATTGTGCGCGAAGCGCTTCTCAAGGCGCATGCGGCAGCCGCTGGCGAGCCAGCAATGGATACCATTTCCGAGGCCGTGTACGTGGAAAAGAGGGAGCGTCAGAAGGAGTTTGTCGGCGCCGGTGATCTGCCAGCAGGTGAGCAGATTGACGGCGTTGACGACGAAGTTCCGGTGCGTAAGCACGGCGCCTTTGGACGTGCCGGTGGTGCCGGAGGTGTAGACGATGGCGGCCGGCGTGTCGACGTCGGTAACGTCGAAGCGCTCTGTTCTTCGCTGGTATTTCGCATCGTCGCGAAGTTCTTCGAGCAGCCAGATTGGGATCGGGGAGCCGGTAATGAACTCGGTTTGGGCGGCGGTTGTGATGATCGCTTTGGGCTCCGCATCCTCCAAAATATGCCGGATTTCGCGGTCGCGGTAGAGGACGTTTATGGGAACGAAGATCACGCCGAGACGCGTGGCGGCGAGATAGAGTTCGATGTATTCGATGCAGTTGGAGAGATATACGGCGAGGCGGTCACCCATTTTCAGTCCCAGCAAGGCGAGGAGATTCGCCATGCGCGCGACGCCAACGTCGAGATCGCCAAATGAGTAGACTTCGCCGTTCCACTCTAAGGCGGGATTGGAATAACCTGCAACGAGAGAGACTTCGAACAGTTCCGGAATCGTCACGCCGATTACCCGTGCGCCGCGGTCGTCTTCGCGAGAAAACGCGCAATGAAGCCCGTATCGATCTCGCCGGCCTGAAACTCCGGATCGCGCAGAATCCGCTGGTGCAGCGGGATAGACGTGTGAATGCCCTCGACAACAAACATATCCAGCGCCCGCAACGATCGTTGAATCGCCTCCGTACGGTCCTTGCCATGGACAATCAACTTCGCAATCAGCGAATCGTAGTAGGGGGGAATCACGCAGTCCGTGTAGGCCCAGGTATCTACGCGAACGCCAATCCCGCCAGGCAGATTCAGGCCTGTAATCTTGCCCGGGCTCGGCGTAAACGTCACTGGATTTTCCGCGTTGATGCGGCACTCCATGGCATGCCCGCGCATTGTTACCGGCTCGGTGAGAATATCGCTCAACCGCTCGCCCGCCGCGATGCGGATTTGCGCTTTCACAATGTCGATGCCCGTCACCATCTCCGTAACCGGATGCTCCACCTGCACCCGCGCATTCACTTCGATGAAGTACAAACTGCCATCCTCATCCATCAGGAACTCGACAGTCCCGGCATTCGTATAGCCTACTTCGCGCATCGCCTTTTTCACCGAGTCGCCAATCGCCTGGCGCATCTCCGGCGTTACGCGCGGGCTCGGCGATTCTTCGATCAGCTTTTGATGCCGCCGTTGAATCGAGCACTCGCGCTCGCCCAGAATCTCCACATTACCGAAGTTATCGGCCAGCACTTGAAACTCAATGTGGCGCGGCTTGCGGATGTACTTCTCCATGTACATGTCCGGGCATGAAAACGCCGCGCCCGCTTCCGTTTGCGCCTGCGCGAGCAAGTTCGGAAGTTCCGATGCTTCATCGACAACGCGCATCCCACGGCCGCCACCGCCCGCGCTCGCCTTCAAGATCACCGGGTAGCCAACAACCTCGGCCATCTCCAGTGCCTGTTCCGCCGATTCAATGATCCCCTTCGATCCCGGCAGAATGGGAAGGCCCGCCTTCTGCATTGCCGTCCGGGCATGCTGCTTGAAGCCCATCGCCTCAATCACCGCCGGCTTCGGCCCAATAAACGTAATGCCGCTGGCTTCGCAAACATCGGCGAAGCCCGCATTCTCGCTCAGAAATCCGTAGCCCGGATGAATCGCATCGACATTGGAAATCTCCGCCGCGCTGATCACGCTCCGAATGTCGAGATAGCTCCGCGCGCTCTTCGCCGGACCGATACAGATGGCTTCATCGGCGAACCGGACATGCAGCGAGTGGCGGTCGGCTTCGGAATAAACCGCCACCGTGCGGATGCCCAACTCCTTGCAGGCGCAGACGACGCGGAGGGCGATCTCGCCGCGATTGGCGATAAGAATCTTCTTGAACATCTCAGTTTGGCCGCACGGTGAACAGTGTGGCGCCGTACTCAACCGGCGCTCCGCTTTCCACCAGCCGGGCGATGATCGTGCCCGCCACTTCGCTCTCAATCTCGTTCATCAGCTTCATGGATTCCACGATGCAGAGAACTTGCCCGGGCTTGACGAAATCGCCAACCTTCACAAACGGCCCAGACTCCGGGGACGCCGACGCGTAGAAGGTGCCGACAATGGGCGATTTCACCGCCAACGTTTTTTCCGCCTCCATCGGTTCCGGAGGCGCAACTGGAGCCGCGGGCGCCGCTTGATAGGTGACTGCCGTGGCGGGACCAAGCCCCGCCACCACCACTTCCGCCGGCTGCGTGCCGCCGCCGCGTACAATTCGGACGCGATTGTCACCGCGTTGGACTTCGAGTTCAGCTACGCCGGAATCGACGACGGCCTGAATCATCTCTTTTATTTCGGAAATGGTCATTTCGTAGGTTAAAGAATAACGAGTTCTTTTGCTGTTGGAGTTAAGATTTCAACGCCCGTTGGCGTTATCAGTACGGTATCTTCGATGCGCACGCCGCCCGTGCCTTCAATATACGCGCCAGGTTCAATGGTAATCGCCATGCCGGCTTGCAAAATAGTTTCTTCACCGCGCCCCAGCCGCGGCGCTTCATGGATTTCCAGTCCCAGGCCATGCCCCGTGCTGTGAACAAAGGCCTTACCCAAGCCATGCCGGCGCAGCCCGCGGCGGGTCGCCGCATCGACATCACTCGCCGATACACCGGCGGCGACAGCGTCCACCCCCGCCAACTGAGCTCCCAGGACCGCTTGGTACAGATTGCGCGTTTTTGCGCCGGGTTTGCCGAGGTGGATGCAGCGAGTCATGTCGCTGGCATATCCGTCCCGAAAAGTGCCCATATCAATTAATAATAGCCCATTTCCATCAATCCTGGTTTTACCGGGCCTTGCATGCGGCAGCGCCGAGTTCTTCCGGAACGCTACAATCGTGTCAAACGCGGGTTTATCGGCGCCCAACAAACGCATCTGGTACTCGATCTCAGCGGCGAAATCGTTCTCCGTCATCCCCGCCCGAAATCGTGTCAACGCCGCCGCGAACGCCTGCGAGTTCGTATTCACAGACTCCCGTATCGCCGCAACCTCCTCCGGCGATTTCACCATCCGCCGCTGCTCAATCACCGTCCCCAGCGGATGCAACGAAGCGCTCAGCGGCAGCGAGCGCTGCAAGTGTTCCCACGCGCGGTACTGCACCCGGTTGTTCTCAAAACCAATCCGCCGCAGCTTGCCTAATCGCGGCGGCAACGCCGCGTCCAATGGCCCCTTCGCGATGATCACTTTCACGCCACTCCCGGCTGTCTCCGTCTTCGCCTGTAAGGTGTAGCGCGGATCGGTGAGCAGCGTTGCCTGACGCTCCGTCACCAGCAGGATCCCGCTGCTGCCTGTGAAGCCGGTCAGGTAGCGCACATTGGACGGCGCGGTTACGATCGCGGCATCGAGTTCCAACGCCGCCACGTCCTTCAGCAACAATCCGAGGCGGTCGCTATGCGTTGACATCGAGCAGCAGCTTGCCGGTGGTCTTCCGCGCCGCCAAATCGCTGTGCGCCTCATGCGCCGCGGAAAGCGGATAGGTCTTGTGAATCTGAAGCCGCAACTCACCGGAGGCGATTCCGTTCAACACATCGTTGGCTCGCCACGCTAATTCCTCCCGCGTCGCGCAATGGTGCGCCAGCGTCGGCCGCGTTAAAAACAACGAGCCTTTCTGGTTCAAAAGCAGGGGTTCCACCGCCGGTACCGCACCGCTGGCATTGCCAAAAGTGACCATCATGCCGCGCGGCCGCAGACAATCGAGCGAACCCATAAACGTGGACGCACCCACCGAGTCATAGACGACGTCGACGCCGCGCCCTTCCGTGATCCGCCGGGTCTCCGCCACCCAGTCTTGCGCATTGTAAAGGATGGTCTCATCGACCCCGGCTTCCCTCGCGATCACGGCCTTCTCCTCACTGCCCACCGTCCCAATCACCCGCGCTCCGCGCCGCTTGGCCATCTGCACCACCAGTTGTCCCGCCCCGCCCGCCGCGGCATGAACCAGGCAGGTCTGCCCGTTCTGCAGCGGAAATGTCGAATGGGTCAAATAATGCGCCGTCATGCCTTGCAGCATCGCCGCCGCCGCCAGATCCAGCCCCAGTCCAGCCGGCACTTTGACCAGTTGCCACGCCGGCACAATGGCGTACTGCGCGTACGACCCGCGCTGCATTGCGTAGGCCACACGGTCGCCGGCTTGCAGTTCGGTGACGCCGTCGCCAACCGCCTCCACAATACCGGCCGCTTCCATACCTGGCGTGAACGGCAACTCCGCTTTATACAGGCCAATACGGAAATAGATATCAATGAAGTTCACGCCGCTAACGGCCAATCTGACCAGCGCCTGGCCCGCGCCGGGCATCGGAACCGGAACTTCTTCCAACAACATTTTCTCGGGGCCGCCCGTTTCCCGGACGAGTATCGCTTTCATGCGCGCGCCTTTCTGCGTAAATGCACCATGCCGGCAAACGCCAGCAGGTAGAGGAGACTGAATGGAAATAAAACAATCCGGCCGATGGTCAACACCGCGCCCGCCCCGGCCAGGCCCAGGCGGAACAGAACGAAGTGGGTAAGAACGCCGAGATGGCCGCGGTCTACCCAGAAATAATCGCCGTTCTCGTTCAGCAGGAACACTTTTCCGGGCAGGCGCAATGCCAGCATCCATTTCCACTTTGTCATTATCGGCTCGGCCGAACAGATCAACCCCGTAATGCTGTACCGGCGCGCCTTCAGCTCGCCCACAAGTTGCTTGCGCCCCGCACGGCCATTGTAGCCGGTGATGCGGAACACCTCGCCCTGATCCGGGCAAAAAGCCTTCGGCGCGCCCGCATAACAGGTAATCAGGTCGAGCCGCATCAATGGTCCGTAGAGGTTGTAAAGCCCCGGCAGCAGGTCTTCCAGGAGCTGGCGTGAGCCACTTTCAACGATGGCTACCCGGTCAAACGGCGGAACTTGTTTGGAAATGAAGAAACGCATTGCCCAGCGGCTACGCTTACTATAGTAAAGCCATGAGGACTTTTGCCGCCGCCGCCGTACTATTCGCGATCGTTCTATGCGCTCAGGAACCGGTTCGCCGGCATTCCGCAAAGGCCGAAGCCGTCAGGAAAGAAATGGGCCACGGCGAAGGGAAGTTGAAACCCGGCGACATGGCGCCCGATTTTGAGCTTCGGCGCGTGAAATTGAAAAAGAGTCTCCGGCTGTCCGCCTTTCGCGGCAAGAAACCGGTCGCGCTCGTCTTCGCGAGTTATACTTGACCACCCTTCCGGTCCCAGGTTGGGGCCCTCAACACCATGTCGAAGAAATACCGGAAGGACGTTGAATTCGTGCTTGTCTATGTGCGCGAGGCCCATCCCACCGATGGCTGGCAGGTCGCACGGAATGAAAAGGAGGGAGTGTTGCTCGAATCCGCGAAGACCTACGACCAGAAGGACAGCCACGCCACGTCCTGTACCCGTGATCTCGGTATTGAATTCCCTGCCGTCGTCGACGGCATGAACAACGCCGTCGAAACGGCGTACACCGCATGGCCGGATCGCTATTACTTGATCGCCAAAGACGGCCGTATCGCCGCCAAGGGCAAGCCCGGCCCGGCCGGCTTCAAGGCGCCCGAAATCGAAGCGGCAATCGTCAAACTACTGGGACGGTAACAAATCTGTGACCCGAACGATCATCCTTACACAATTGCGTGAAAGGATTGTCTCGTTCGCGGCATCTCGTATGATGAAGGGCTCCGGTGGCGCCGCTACCGCGGAGGACGTGGCGCAGGATACGCTGCTGGTGCTCGAAGTAAAGTATTCGCACGTCGAGGCGCTGGAGGAATTGGTGCCGCTCGCAATGCAAATCGCTCGTTACAAGATCATGGCGATGCACACAAAGTCGATGCGGCGGGGCGAAGGCGCGTCAGTCCCTGTCGATGAGTACCCCATCGCCGATCCGGCGGAAGATCCCGAGGCGATGCTCGAGCGGCGTGAACGGCTGGATCGATTGGAAACGGCGCTGCTTGCGCTCGGCGATCGCTGCCGCGATCTATTCCGCCTGAAACTGCAAGGCCTCAAATTCCCTGAAATTCAACAAGTAATGAGGGCCGAATCCATCAACACCGTCTACACTTGGGACTCGCGCTGCCGCAAACAATTGCTCGAACGAATGAAAGGGGGCCGGTAATGGAACGTGGGCAGTTGGACCGGCTCCTGGCCGAATATTCGACCGGTGGCTTGTCCGAAGACGACAGGAAAAAGCTCTTCACCGCGGCGCTGACCGATCAGGAGTTATTCGATCAATTGACGGAGGAGGACGCGCTGCGTGAAGCGATTGAAACGCCGGGCGCGCGGAACCGGCTGATCGATTCCCTGCGGGAAGTATCGGTGGCGGCTCCGGTGCCGCGGATGGCATCGCCGAAGGACGGTGCGCGTCCGTCGAGGCCGATGTGGCTCGCCTGGGCGGCGGGAATCGGTGTTGTGTTCGTTTCCGGGGCCGTCACTTACATGATGTTCGAAGGAACTTCCGTGAAGAACCTGGCGCGGGTTTATTCGGAGACGCCGAAAGATACGAAGCCCTTCGTACCTCCTCCCCCGCCCGTTCAAAAACCGGGCAAGATTACGGTGGAGGAGCCACCCAAAATCCTTGGGGAAGGGCGCGCACCGATGTCCGTGGCCCGACCGGTAAACATCCCATTGCCAGGGGCGCCGCCGCCGCCGGCGGAACCCGCTCCGCCGAACTATAAAAAGACCCTTGAAGTCGTACTCTCCGCGAACGCCGAGCGCGACCGCGCCGAATTCAAATTCCGGGCGGACGAGCAATCCCAGGTTGTTCAGTCATCGCCTTCCCAGCAACAGGCGCCTGCTTCTTCGGTTCGCCGTCAAGCCGCCGCGGACGCCGCAGGTTCGGTGGCAAAGGCCGAAGGCGCAAGAGAATCGCGAGTCAAACTCGCAATCGCGCCACCCAGCCTTTGGCGCCGCGCCGGCGACGGCGTCTGGTTTCGGGTGCCTGCCGGTAACGCGGTTGGCCGCAATGATACTATCGCCGTTCGCTACGTTCCCGCCTCCACGGCAACCGTCGCGCTGATCGATGCCGCCGGCCGTAGCGTTGCCGGCAGGCCCGGCCGCGCCGGCGAAGAGTTGGAACTCATCGTTCCTCCAGCCCTATTGCAGCGCTCCGACGGCGGCGCAATCGACTTCTCCATCACCGAAGGCCCCCGCTCCACTCCCGTTAAAATTCTTTTGCGGTGAGAGTGAAAGGGTTCGCCGCCTGACGTGATCTACCGGTGACGGCAACAAGCCATTACGGAGATCACAATGCGAAAAACGTTATCAGTTGTAGCCCTGGGTCTGGCGGCCCTCGCGCTTTGGAAGCCACAGGAAGCCGCGGCTGGCAGCACGCCCGGCGGCATGCTCAACCGCATCGACACCAACGGCCAAGTGGACGCCCCCTGTCCCCTGGAGCACACCGCGGTCACCGCCGAAGCGCAGGGCCCAGTGGTGCGCGTCAAAGTGCGGCAGATTTTCCGCAACCCAACCTCCAATCCGATGGAGGCCATTTACACATTCCCGCTGGCCGCCGGCGGAGCCGTTGACGACATGACGCTCCGCATTGGCGACCGCGTCGTGAAAGGCAAAATGAAGCGCAAGGAAGAAGCCCGCGCCATTTATGACGCCGCTCGCCGCCAGGGCAAACTCGCCGGCCTGCTCAGCCAAAGCCGCCCGAATGTTTTCGTCCAAAGTGTCGCCAACATTCCCCCCAACGCCAAGGTCGAAATCGAAATTCAATACGTCGAAACACTGCGTTTCGAAGCCGGGCGTTATGAGTTCGTCTTCCCCATGGCCGTCGGTCCCCGCTACTCGCCGAAACACAATCCAGGCGCCTTCCAGAATCCCAAATACGCCGCGCAAGGCGTTCGCGCCGGCCATGACATCTCGCTCACATTGAAGCTCGATGCCGGTCTGCCCGTCGATGCCATCGACTCGACCACGCATGAAGTCGTCGTCGAGAATCGCACCGCCGCCGGCGCATTCATCAAGCTTCGCAACCAGAACGAAATTCCGAACAAGGACTTCATCCTGCGATGGGACGTAACCGGAAGAAAAATGAACGACGCGCTGCTCACCCATCGCGGACGCGACGGGCAAGGCTACTTCACCTTCGTACTCGCCCCGCCGGACCAGCCCGCCCGCGAAGACATCACGCCGAAAGAACTCGTCTTCGTCATCGACACCTCCGGCTCCATGCACGGCTTTCCTTTGGACAAAGCCAAAGAAGCGATGAACGCCGCAATTGAAGGCCTCAACCCGCGTGACCGCTTCAACCTCATCACCTTCGCCGGCGACACACACGTACTGTTCCCCGCGCCCGTCGCGGCAACCCAGGAAAACATCGCGGACGCCAAGCGCTTTCTGGCCGGACGTCGCAGCGGCGGCGGCACGGAGATGATGAAGGCCATTCGCGCGTCGCTGGCGCCTTCCGGTTCGCGCGAGCATGTTCGTATCGTCTGCTTCATGACCGATGGATACGTCGGCAATGAAACCGAGATCGTCGCCGAGATCCGACGGCACCCCGAAGCTCGTGTATTCGGCTTCGGGATAGGTAGCTCCGTCAATCGCCACCTAATGGATCAGATGTCTTTCCAGGGCCGCGGTGAAGTCGACTATATCGGCCTGCAGGACGATGGCTCCGCCGCCGCCAAGCGCTTCCACTCTCGCGTGCAAACGCCGCTGCTCACCGATATCCAACTGCATTTCCAAGGCCTCGCTGTCGATGAAATTTACCCTAAGCGAATCCCGGATCTTTTCAGCGCCAAGCCGGTCGTCATCAGCGGACGCTATCGCGACGCCGGCCGCGGATCGGTAAAAATCAGCGGCAAAATGGGCGGCCATCCCTTCGAACGCGTTGTGCCCGTCGAACTCGCCGCGGCCGTCCAGCGCGAAGGAATCCGATCGCTGTGGGCGCGCACGAAAGTAGGCGAATTAATGATCGACGGCGAAGCGCAGAATCGGGAAGCCATCACCGAACTCGGTCTGCACTATGCGATCATGACCCCCTTTACGTCCTTCATCGCCGTCGAACACCAGACTATCAGCGAAGCAGGCAAACTGCGCACCATTGAAGTGCCAGTGGAAGTGCCGGAAGGTGTAGACGGCCGCATGGCAGGCGCCGAAACCGACATGGTGTTGGCGCATAAAATGTCGGTCCCCTCGACCGGATTCGCGGGTGGCTATCGAAGCCGTCCCGGCGACCCAGCCAACATCCAAGCCTCTCCATCCATTCGCGAAGAGCGTGAGGTCCTTAGAACCGCGCTTCCTCCCGCGCCCTCGCAAAAACTCTCGGCCGATCTCCGCGCAAAGATCAGCTCACCGGACAAAGTCGGCGTTCGCCTCTACCTTCGCGACGTCTCCAAAGCGACGCTCAACAAGCTCAAGGCGGCCGGTCTGCACATCATCGCCCAACCTGGCGGCGCGAAGTTGATCATTGGCGAAATCATGGGCACGAAGCTGATGGCGCTCGCCGCCGTTGAAGAAGTTCAACTTATCGCGCCGCGATAAACAAATAGGGCAGAGCTGAATTTGAGGTCGCAATTTGCGACCTCGATTTCAGTGCCTCGCCTGCGGCCAGATTCCTGTCAGTCGCCAGACGGTCACGCATCTGGATCAAGGCTGGGATTATCAGGATGTTCATCAGCAATGCGCGGTCGTTGTTCAAAATTGACAGCAGCATCGCCACGCCGTGCCCGGTGAATACTTGTAGCATCGTGCGTCCGGCGCGTCCCTCGTTTGACATCGCAAATTGCGATGTCAAACTCCCCGCCCTTTCGCCTGCCACACTAATCCTCCAACGTAATCTTCGGCCCCGACTTCTTCTCCAAAGCAGCCATCGAATCAAAAACTTTTGTCGCCAACTCATGAAAGGCCGCGCCCGCCCCTGCGGGATCAAGCGCCACCGGCCTTCCCGTATCCCCCCCAATCCGCACCTTCGCATCCAAAGGCAATTCCACGAGAAAGGGTATCGACATCGCCTCCGCCATCCGCCGTCCTCCACCCTGGCCAAACACGTCAATCCGCTCGCCGTCCGGCGCCACCAAGTAACTCATATTCTCCACAATCCCGATAATGGGCGTTTTCACTGTCCCAAACATTCCTACCGCTTTGCGCGCGTCTTCCATCGCCACTTCGCTCGGCGTCGTCACGACAATCGCCCCGGCGATCGGCACAGTCTGCACTAGCGAAAGCTGCACGTCTCCCGTCCCCGGCGGCAGGTCGACGATCAGGAAATCAAGCTGTCCCCAATCCACGCCCCGCAGGAACTGCTGCATCACCGAATGCAACATCGGTCCGCGCCAAATCAGCGGCTTATCCCCCGGGCTCATAAAACCCATCGACATCAGCTTCACGCCGTAACTCACCAGCGGTTGAATGCGCTCTCCAATGGCATGAGGGCTCGCGCGCGTGCCCATCATCAAAGGAACATTCGGGCCATAGACGTCGGCGTCCATCAACCCCACTTTGTGCCCCTGCGCCGCCAAGGCAATGGCAAGGTTCACCGAAACCGTCGTCTTTCCCACTCCGCCTTTGCCGGAGCCGACCGCAATCAAATGCTTCACGCCCTCAACGGGCTGCAACGCAACGCCAGATGGATTCATCACCTCCTATTGTGCCGCGAGTTGAGCCCAACGAACTTCCGCCTGCTTCTCCAGGCGCGCCCGGTCGCCCGTCAATAGAAACCCGTCCTTTGCCAATTCGTCCATCGCCTCGCGAATTTTGCCCATGTAATGCTCCTTCGACGCATACCGCTCCGTGATTGCGGGCCGAGGATCTTTCCGCGCTGTCCGAGCCACCCGCGTCGGCGCAAACGCATGAAATCCGCCCACCATACTGTATATTTCCGACGGCGCTCCAATCGACGCATCCCGCAAATTCCAACCCGTATACGTCCCCAGCGGCACCGACACATCCGGCATTCGCACGCCGCTCACTTCATTCCCATCCCGATCCACCTGCGGCACCAGCGTCACAAATGGCTTGCCCGTCTTCGGCGGGTCAATCGTCACGATCCCCTTCGACTTGAAGTCCGGACCGTAGTCGACGCGCCACGCCTGATGCGGCATCCTCGGTAAACTGACGCCCGGCATTGCCGGGAAATGAACCATTGACGGAGCCACCAATTCGCCTTTATCAATTCGCGGAATCCTTGATGGCGGCGGTGCCTTGCCTTCGTTCACCCACGCCGTCATATGCATTAACAACGCCCGCATCACCGGCCGCGCGTCGTTCGGATTCGCCAGATACGCCGTATCGCCTTTCTTCGGCGGAAACGATCCCGGCCCATGCTGCGTTCCACTCAAAAAATACGCTCGCGAATCGCCTGCCAATCCGTCGTCCTTCTTCCCGTCAAGGCTCGTATGAATTAACGACGCCGCCCGCCCCCAATACTCATAAGCGCCGTTCGTATAAAACACCTTCGGCGGCACACTCAAATCCGTTGACGCCACCATTAATCCGTCCACTTCTTTCGTTTCCGGATCCATCATCCGCAAGTCCGCGAAGGGGAAAACGTCGCTCGGATAGAACGTGTTGGTCATTCGATGGCCATCGCGGGAAGGCTGTGCAAAACGATGGTTAAAACTTCCGCGCCCGGCCCCCGCGACATGCGCCCATACCCCGTCGAAAACCTTCTTGCCCTTCTCGTCCGCATTAAATCCGAAGTAAAGGAAGGTTCGCAAAAACCGTCCAGATTGCGATGTCCCAAACGCCACCGCCCGCTTAATGCCATCGTCCTTGTACTTCAAATAACTAACGATGTCCCGCGTCGCCCCAAGGCCGAGGCCCACCACCGCCGGCGTCTTCGCCGTATAAATAACTTCATACAACTTGCCCGGCAAAAAACCCGCCGCCATCTCCACGCCCGTGTTGTCCCAGAACTTCCACTGGGTCCGCGGAATCACTCGCCGCGGCCCGTCCGGCGTGTCTCGCACCAGCAATTGCGTCCCCGGCGCGGCGGGATCCGACACCGGATACGGCTTCATGGTCCTGTCCGCCAAGCTGAAACGCGTTACTTTCGCCGCCGGCACAAACTCACTCCTCACTATCCCGCTGATTCCCTCAATCCGCGGCACATCAATCCCCACATTCCCCTTGTCTTCTGGAATGTCGAACTGCCATCCCACCCAAACCAGCGTGTAGCCCTGCTCCAGCAAAAACGCATCGCCGAACTCAGCCTCCGTCCGCGGGTCCTTGCTCGCGCTCGCGTAATTAAACGTTCCCAACATCCCCTTCCCGCCGCGATTGGAAACCTCATACAGCAGCACACCATTACCCTTGTCCTGCGCGACCGGTTTCAACATATACATGTCCGCGGTGAACTCCACCAGGCCCTCGGCATTCTTCGGCGCCAAGGCCAGATCCCGTATCTGTTGATTCCCCGGCAGCGCCGGATCCACCGTAAAATAGGCCTTCGCGATGATCCGCTCATACGGCCCCGCTTTGCCAAACGGCCGCCCGTTCAAGACTTCTGTCCGTTCCTTCACGTCAATCTTCTTAACGGCGGCGTTAATGCAAAACAATCCCGCCAGCGCAATGCAAACCATGCGAATCGGCATGGCTATTATTGGATCACAGCGCGAGGGAGGCCTTGGGCCGCAAATCCATCCCCGCGAAATCGCCGCGCAGCAACTTCCGGTAAGCCGCGGCCCCAATCATCGCCGCGTTGTCCGTTGAAAGCCCCGGCGTGGGGAAGTAGATCGGAATCCCAATCCGCGAAGCCGCCGCCGCCCTCCGTAACCCCGCGTTGCAAGCCACGCCGCCCGTGATAATAACGCTCTCCACCGGATGTTCCCCGCTCAATTTCTCAATTCGCGAAAGCAACTCATCGATCACCGTCTGTTGAAAACTCGCAATCAAATCCAGCGTCGCCCGTGGCGTTACCGCCAGCCACTCTTCCACCGTAACCGCTCCGGATTGGCGCCTAATCGCAATCTCATCCGCAATCGGATTCGATTCCGTCCACCGCAGCACCGCCGTCTTCAAACCAGAAAACGAAAAGTCCAACGCGTTGCCCTTCATATGCGCCCGCGTAAATCGCACTCCCTTCGGATTCCCAAACGGCGCGAGCCTGTCCAAAATCGGACCGCCCGGATACGGATATCCCAGCAATTTCGCCACTTTGTCATAGGCCTCGCCTGCCGCGTCGTCTCGAGTCCGGCTGATCAACTCATACTCAAAATCGCCGCGCACATGGTACAGGTGCGTGTGCCCGCCGCTTACGATCAGCGCCAACGCCGGCAGCGCCGTTCGCGGATGTTCCAACATCACCGCGTGAATATGCCCCTCCAAATGGTTCACCGCAATCAGTGGCAAGCCATGCGCCAGGCAAATCGCTTTCGCGTACGTCACACCCACCAGCAACGAACCCAGCAGCCCCGGCCCATACGTGCAGGCCACGGCGCTCAACTCCCCCCACGTCGTTCCGCCGCGCGCCAGCGCTTCGGCAACCACCGGTGTAATCGCCCGCATATGCTCCCGGCTTGCCAACTCCGGCACCACGCCCCCATACCGCTGGTGCGTCTCGACCTGTGAAGTCACAACCGAAGATAAAACCGTCCGTCCGTCCTCAACAACGGCCGCGGCAGTCTCATCGCACGAAGATTCAATAGCAAGTATTCGCAAGTTGTTAATCTGAATAGCTTGGATGTCTCTCAATTCAATTATGATCTTCCCGACGAGTTGATCGCCCAGAATCCTCCCGCCGCCCGTGACGGCGCCCGCATGTTAGTACTCGACCGGCGAACCCAAACCTGGCAGGACCGCCTGTTCCGCGACCTCCCGTCCTACCTGCAAGACGGCGACCTCCTCGTCTTCAACAACTCCCGCGTCTTCAAGTCCCGCCTTATCGGCCATCGCGCCGGCCACACCGGCCGCGTGGAAATTTTTCTCGCCGAGCAACTGGACGATACCTGGCGCGCCCTCGTCCGTCCCGGCCGCAAACTCCCTCCCGGCACTCTCGTCGAATTCGCTCCCGGTTTCCACGCCATCATCGAGGAACGGCTCGAGCACGGCGAACGCCGCGTCCGACTCCATGCTGAAAACGAATGGCAAGCAATCGAAACTCATGGCCACATCCCGCTCCCGCCCTACATTCGCCGCCCCGATAACACAACCGACACCGAGCGTTACCAAACCGTCTTCGCCCGCGAACGCGGCAGCGTGGCCGCCCCCACCGCCGGCCTCCACTTTACCGAGGAAGTTCTCAGCCAGTGCCAGGTGGACCGTGCCGAGGTAACCCTTCACGTCGGTCTGGGAACCTTCCAGCCCCTGCACTCGAAAATCATCGAAGACAACGAACTCCACTACGAACGCTTCGAAATCGATCAACAAACTCAACACCAACTTAAAGAAGCAAAGCGCGTCATCGCCGTCGGCACCACCGCCGTCCGCGCCATCGAGTCCTTCTATAAATCCGGCAACACCGGCCAAACGAATCTCTTCATCTACCCCGGCTTCCAATTCCAGCGAGTCAATGCAATGCTGACAAATTTCCACCTGCCCCAGTCCAGCCTTCTCGTCCTCGTCAGCGCCTTCGCCGGACACGATTTCAACATGGCCGCCTACCGCCATGCCGTCGATCAAAAATACCGCTTCTTCAGCTATGGCGATTGCATGTTAATCCTGTGATATGCCCCTCACGCGCCGCCGTCTGCTGCTAAGTCTCGCTGCCCCCAATACCCTCCAGGCGGGCTCTGCCATCGCCAACATCTCTCCCGCCCTCGGATCTTCACTGGCCGGCGGCATGACTGATCGCAAATGCACCGACATCCACGACGATTTGCTAATACGGTGCGCCGCCCTCGAATCCGGCTCCACCCGGATGCTCCTCGCTACCATCGATTCCTGCATGGTCCCACGAACCATCCTCGACAAAGTCCGCGCCCGCATCGCCAGCGAAAACAGCATCGCCCCGGAATTCATCCTCATCAGCTCCACCCACACCCACAGCGCTCCGCCGGCCATGCATCTGTTCCAAAGCATGCCCGACCCCAAGTATCTTGACCTCCTGGAAACCCGCCTCGCCGATGCCGCCCGCATGGCCTTCGCCCGCCTTCGCCCCGCCCGCGTCGGCGCCGCCATTGGCAGTGAACCCACCCTCGTCAACAATCGCCGTTTCTTCATGCGCGAAGGCGCAATTCCCACCGACCCATTCGGCAAGCGCACCGATAAAGTGCAGATGAACCCCAATCTCCAGAGTCGCGATCTCATCAAGCCCGCCGGCCCCACCGATCCCGATCACCCAGTCCTCGCCGCCATCGGCCACGACGGCCGGCTCATCTGGATCTATGCCAACTACGCCCTCCACTATGCCGGTTACAATCCTGTCACGCATGCCAGTGCCGACTACTTCGGCGCTTGGTGCCGCCGCGTCGAAGCCGCAACCAACAGCGATTGCGTGGCCCTGCTATCCAATGGCTGCTCCGGCGACATCAACGCCATTGCCTATGCCGCCAAATACCCTACCCGAAACGATTATTCATTCATCGAAAGAGTCGCAGCCGTCCTCGCCATCGAAACGCTGCGCGTCCTAAAAACCATAGAGTTCAACGACGCCGTCTCCCTATCCGCCAAACTCGAAAACATCGAACTCAACACCCGCCGCCCATCTAACGAAGAGACCGCCCAAGCCATTAAACGGGTCGGCGCGAACCCCGCCAACGACTGCAGGGACCGCGGCGATATCTACGCCCGCGAAACCGTCTACATGAGCAAATTCCCGGCGAAAATACAGGTTCCCATCCAAGCCCTACGCATCGGCCACACAGCCATCGGAACTTTTCCCGGCGAAACGTTCGTCGAACTCGGCCTCGCCGTCAAAAAGGCCAGCCTCCACAAAAACACAATCACCGTCTCCATCGCCAATGACGCCTGCGGCTATATCCCCACCGTCGAAGCCTTCGACCTCGGCGGCTACGAAACCTGGCGCGCCAAGTCCGCCTACGTCGAGCGCTCCGCCGCCGCCAAACTTACCGCCGCGCTCACAAACATCGTAAATTGAAACGCAATGCTTGATTGGTTATTCGGCCCCCCACTGCCCGTCGGCTCCCTCGCCCCGCCCTTCTCCCTAATGGATGAACATGAGCGCCCTGTCTCGCTCAAATCGCTAAAGGGGAAACCCGTCGTCCTGGTCTTCTATCCCGGTGACGACACCGCCATTTGCACGAAACAGCTCTGCGAAATCCGCGACGATTGGGCCGCCTTCAAACGCCTCGACGCCGCCGTCTACGGCGTCAATGGGCAAGGAGCCAATGCCCACGGCAAGTTTGCCGCCAAATACAAATTCCCCTTCCCCCTCCTGGTCGATCAAGGCTGGGAAATGTCCAAAACGTATCGCGTCGGCTGGGGCGTTATACGCCGCACCGTCTACGTCATCGGTCCCGACGGCCGCATCGTCTACGCTCAAAGAGGAAAGCCCTCGACGGCGGATATACTTTCCGCGATAGAGGGCTCTCTCTCAAAACCAGTTACTTCTTGATTCGCTGGCACGCCAGGATCGACGCTTCGTTATGCGGAGCCGGCCGCCCATCGGCGATGATCTCCACAATCTTGCCTTCTTTATCAATGACGAACGTTGTCCGGCTGGCGATGCCGCGTTCCGCCATCAGCACGCCATACGCTTTCGCGGTATTCTTATTCGGAAAATCGGAGAGTAACGGGAACTCCAATGTCAGGTCGTCGGAGAAGCGCTTCAAAGACGGCGCCGCATCCACGCTGATTCCCAACACCTGAGATTCCGCTTCGTTAAAGTTTTTGATTCCAGACTGGAACCCTTTCATTTCCGCGGTTCAGCCACCGGTAAACGCCAACGGGAAAAAGGCCAGAACAACTGTTTTCTTGCCTTTAAAATCCGCCAGCGAAAACGTCTTGCCAGGAACCGAGGAACTAAGCTTACTGAAGTCCGGAGCCATGTCGCCAACCTTCAGTTGCGTCTTGCCGTCCTGGGCAAAAAGCACGGTTGCGGCAAGGATCGGGAAGATGAGTTTCTTCATTCGTTTGTCCTCCTTAAAATGGAACTGCTCAAACAAGTCTATATCCTCACCATCTCCGTTTGCCGTTCTCCCGTCACGCGCGCTTCCCGGTCTCCAACAAAGACGTTCACTTCGCTCCGAATTCCAAACGCCGGCAGATAGATCCCCGGCTCCACGGAGAAGCACGTCCACGGAATTACGCGCCGCTCGTCGTGCGTCTCCAAATTGTCCATGTTCGCGCCCGACCCATGCACGTCTTCCCCAATAGAATGGCCCGTGCGATGAATAAAGTATTCCGCCATCCCATGCTCCCGAATATGCCCGCGGCACGCGTCATCAACTTCAAATCCGCACAAGGGCAGCCCTGCGCCAATCGCCGACCGCACCTTCGCGACCGCCGCATCCCGCGCCCCCGTTACAATCGAAAACACTCGCTGCACTTCGTCCGGAATCGCCTCGCCCGTGTATCCGGTCCAAGTAATGTCGTAGTAGACCGAACCGGGCTTGCTCAACTTCGCCCATAAATCGATCAACACCACATCGCCCTGCCGGATTACCTCAAAGTTGTCCGCCTCCGGCTCATAGTGCGGGTTCGACGCATTCGCGTTCACGCCCACAATCGGCCCATGATCGGTGAGCAACCCCGCCCGTTCAAACGATTCCAGAATGAATCTTTTGATAACGTACTCATTCACCGGCTCCCGCCCGCGCAGCCGGTCGCCAATCTCCAAAAACGCCGCCCGCCGCACTTCGTCCACCAGCACGCCCGCCGCCATGTGTGAGTTCAGTTTCTCCTGCGTCCACTTCGCCTCAAAGATCTGCACCAGGTTCGCCGACGTCAATACTTCCACGCCCTGCGCGCGGATCAGTTCCACGGTCCCCGCGTCCACCATCGCCACATACGGCACCGCGCACTGCGCCGAATACTGCATCGCCACGCGCTGGCAGCCTGCCAGCAGCGTCGACAACCCATCCAACTGGCGCGGCCAACTCGAATACTTCGACGTCGAACCTGGCAGCGCATCCAGCATGCCCGGCTCAATCTGATGCACCAGTTTCCGCGGCTCGCCATTCGCCGGAATCAGGTAGTACCAACGCCGCGACGGCGTTCGCGGAGGCGTGAAATCCAGAATTCGATACGCCAGCGGGTCGCGCAGATGATGGTCGAAAAACAACCAACCGTCCAGCTTCTCTTCGCGCAGCGCCCGTTGAATCGCGTCAACATTCATCATTTCGTCTCTCCCATCAGGCCGCGCAGCGGCTTCACAAATACGCCGAGCAAGCCCCCGGCGGCGATCGCGAACAACGCCACGTACAGAAACAACTGTTCCAGCCTCATCGATTCGTAAAATCCCGCCAACCGTCCTCCCACGTAGTTCCCCGTTGAGATCGACAGGAAGAACACGCCCATGATCACGCCCCCCAGGCGCGCCGGCGCCAGCTTTGTCATTGCCGATAATCCCACCGGGCTCAGGCACAACTCGCCAATCGTGTGCAGTAAATACGTGGCCACCAGCCACAGCGGGCTCACTTTCAGTCCCGCGTCCGCCGCCGCCGCCGGCGGCACCAGTATCAAGAACCCCAGCCCCACAAACAGCAGCGCCATCGCAAACTTCGCCGGTACGCTTGGTTCCCGCTCAGCCAGCTTAAGCCACAGAATCGAAAACAATGGCGCCAGCAAAAGCAGCCAGATCGAGTTCACCGATTGAAACCAGCTTGACGGAAACGCCAACCCAATAACTTCATTCCGCGTCTTCTCATCCGCAAATAGATTTAACGTCGATCCCGCCTGTTCAAACAACGACCAGAACACCGCCGACGCTATCGACAAACACAGAATCACCCCGATGTTCTTTCGCTCCTGCCCCGGAGCGCATGCTCCGAACAGCACCACGAAAACCCCCACAAAACAAACCGCCATTAACACGGTGAACCCATCGGCGATCGCCGTCACGGAGAATGCCGTCACTCCCGTCGTCTGCATAAAACCCAGCAGCAACGGCAGTCCCACCACCCCCGCCAATCCCAACAAAAGCTGCCGCCGCTCCGGCGCGCCTGGGTGCGACGCCGGCCGCAGTCCCGCGTCACCCAAATGCCGCTGCGTCAAAACGTACTGGATCAGGCCCACCGTCATCCCCGCCGTCACCAGTAAGAACGCCAGCCGCCAATTGATCGTCTGGCCCACATACCCTATCGCCAACGGCGCCAGGAACGCACCCAAATTGATGCCCATGTAGTAAAGTGAGAATCCCGCGTCCCGGCGCTTATCGCCCGGCGCGTACAACGCCCCCACCATCGTGCTGGCGTTCGTCTTCAACAGCCCCGTCCCCACGCAGATCAAACCCAGCCCCAAATAGAACGTCCATATCACCGGCGCCGCCAGCAACGCATTTCCCACAGCGATGATGATGCCCCCATACAGCACCGCTTTCCGCTGTCCCAGAATCCGATCCGCCACCCATCCCCCCGGCAAACTCAACAAATAGACTGACGCTGTGAAGATCCCATAAATCGCCCCCGCCGTCGTCTTGTCCATCCCCAACCCGCCGCTCTGCAACTGCGCGGTCAAGTACAAAATCAAAATCGCCCGCATCCCGTAATAGCTGAACCGTTCCCACATTTCCGTGAAGAACAGCGTTGACAATCCTCGCGGATGGCCGAAAAACGACGTGTCGGTTACGGGTTGCGTTGCCATTGAATCTCCGTGTTCAGTTGAATCATTCCAGCCGTGTCGCGGTGATCGATCACGACGAAACTCAGCGCATCGTCGATCCAGTCCTGACTCTTCCCATCGGCGTGCTGTGTGGCCACCGTCAGTGTATATTCCTGCCGGCTCAACAGACAATCAATCACAAAGAGGATCTCCAAAACATCGCCCGCCGCGTAGTTCCCCAACTCCATTTGTTCCACGCGGGTGTTCGTCCCATACACGTCCACACCCAATCGATTCCGTATCAATATCCCTACCATCGGCGAATCGCACGCCTGAGCGAAACGGACCCGAATCCGAATCGTTGCCCGCTCTCCGCTCAGCAAACTCGTTGCCTCGTCCCCATGGCAATTCAAAATCGCAAACGACTCAATCCGGCTCGTTCCATCCCCGTGCCGGTAGCTCCCGCCCTCGAGCGGCGCCTCCCGCAAATGCAGTTCATGAACCAGCCCCACATAGCGATTCACAATGTCGCTCGGCTTGCCCGTCGCGACGACTTCCCCATGCAGCATCAACGCCGCCCGGTCCGCCAGCCGTTTCACAATTCCCAAATCGTGCGACACAAACAAAATGGTGACTTTTCGTTCTTTCAGCTCTTCGAGTTTTCGAACGCACCGGTTCGCGAAAATCGCATCCCCCACCGCCAGCGCCTCGTCGACAATCAACACTTCCGGCTCCACATGGATGGCCGTTGAAAACGCCAGCCGCACATACATCCCGCTCGAATACTCTTTCACTGGCCGGTCCATAAAATCGCCGATCCCCGCGAATTCGGCGATCTTCGGAAACGCCGCCTCCACTTCGGCGCGGCTCAGGCCCATTATTTCGCCATTCAAAAACACATTCTCCCTCCCGCTGAAATCCGGGTTGAACCCCGCGCCGAGTTCCAGCAGCGCCGCTACCCGGCCCGTGGAGATTACCCGCCCCCGCGTCGGCTGCATGATTCCCGCCACAATCTGCAATAGCGTCGATTTCCCGCTGCCATTCGGTCCCACCAGCGCGAACACCTCGCCCGGCTCCACACGCAAGCTCACATCGCGCAGCGCCCAAAACTCTCTGCCCCGCGCTTCCCCAATAAAGGGCAGCAACGACACCAGCCGGTCGGCCGGCCGCTCATAGAGCGTATAAATCTTCGAAACGTGTTGAACGGAGACCAACCTATCAGCTTAACGGACGTGGGCCGCGCCTACTCCAGAGAGGCTCGGCGCCAATATTCCATCTACCGCCCCCGTTAATCCCCCCGCGCCTGCTCCGCCATTCGTTCCAATAGTTCCAGACGTTCCCTCGCCGCCCGCTGAAACATCTCCATTTGTCCCCAGAGCCATTCCGCCCGTTCACGTTCTCCCGCCAAGTCGTTTCGCAGCCGGTCCAACGCTTCTTCCTGCTCGGCTAAGAGCGCATTCGCCTCTTGCAGCTTCCGCAGCCTTTCCACGGCTGCGTGTCGCCACATCCCTCAATCCCTTTCCTCTGCAGGATTGCTCCGCTCTGCCCACCATTCCCGCATCTCCGCCCCAAACGGATTCACAAAGTACGCCGCCGCCCGCCCTAGCTAGTTGTCCATATGCCTCCCGAAGCATCGACGGGATCGGCTCGCCATTATCGAACCGGTCGAAGGCGTACGGCCAATCCTGAGTCTCGCGATACCCGGCCGCCATCAGTTGCGCCGCGTACCGCTCGAATAACGGCGGCGCCGTCATCCGCCTCTCCGGCCAATAGCGCGACATCTGCTCCGGATGCATCGGGTCGAATCCGCTGTAGTGAAACAGCCGCCATCCTTCAGCCCCCGCCCGCTCCGCCAGGTTCCAGTAAGCCACGTTGTAAGCCCGGTCGCGTTCCACCGCCAGTCCCGGGACGAACGACGGCGCGAAATCCAGCCACCGCTGGTCCAAATGCATCCCTTCTCCAAACGCGTGGCGGCAGTGCTCCCGCGTCCGCTCCTGCCACCATTGTAAGAATTTCCGCGTCTCTGCCGTCTGCGTTGCCCCCACCATCCCGCCATTGAACACCCCGCACTGCAGAATATTCAGTTCCTCCTCCACCCGCATCCCGGGTGCAACTGTGTGCGGCGTCAGCGTGAGCGGGCGCCACCCCACCCGATCCAGCAGTGGTCCCATGCCTCCCAGCACCTCCATATCCGCGTCCAAATACAGCACGCTCTCATGGCCGGCATCCAAAAGCGCGCTGATCAAATATGGCTTTGCCGCCGAAACCGCCTCCCGCCGCGTATACCGGAAACAAAAGTCCAGCAGCCGCGGAATCCTCAACTTCTCCAATTTCAGTATCTGGAACCGCTCTCCCGCCGGATCGAATAGCCCTTCCGGCTCATCCACTAGCGCCACGTAAAATGGCAGTTGCGGATGCCAAAGGCGTAGCGAATCCGCTAGCACCCGCGCGAAGGAAAGATAGTTCTTGGCGACAACCGTGCCCGCCGCCATCATTCCTTCCGCCCTCCCGAATCGAACGCGTACGGCCACCCGCTAGTCTCTTCCCAGCCGGCGCTCATCAACTCCTCCCGGTACCGCCGGAATACTTCCGCCGCCGGGCCCAGGTTCTCCATGTTCAGCCGCGTAGAGTAACGCGTCGCCGCTTCCGGATGGTCCGCCTCGTAGCCGCTGAACCGGAATAGCCGGCAAAGTTGCCCGTCCGTAAGTATTCGCTCCCCCTCTACCGTTACCGCCCGTTCTGGAAGGTTCCAATGCCCTACGTTCAAACCCAGGTCCCGCGCTACCGCCAGCCGCTCCACGTATGACGATGCCAAGTCCAGCCACCGTTGCTCAAAGTGCAACCCCGCGGCCGGATCGTAATGACAATGAGCCCGCATCCGGTCTTGCCACCAATCCAGGAAACGCCGGGCGTCCGGCGTGTTCGCGCATCCCACGAATCCACCGTTGAAGGTGCCGCACTGCAGAATCTGCTTTTCCCTCGCCGCCGAATGCAGTGGCGCCAACAAATGCGGCGTCACCAGGACGGAAGCCTTCCTCAGCAGGTCCGCTACCGGCGTCGGATCTCCGGTCACAAGCGACTCCTGCTTGATGAATAATACCCTCTCCATTCCTTGCCGCAATACCCAGTCGATCAGGAAAGGCGTCAGTGCATAGCTGAACTCCTGCTGATTGTAACGATTGCGCATCCTATCCAAGCCTGCAGCGCCCAGTTCCTCGAGCGCCACCATCTGGAACGGCTCGGCCGCCGGGTCAAAGTACCCATCCTCCGAGTCCGCTAATAAAAGGTACGCCGGTATTTCCGGATGGTGGCGTCGAAACGAGGAACATACCACGCGGCCCAGCGCCAGGTGCCGTTTGGCGGCAATGGTACACATTGCCCATTTGCCCCCGTGGTCGTTACCTTCCACGGTTTATCGCTTCACCGTTATTCCCAAACCCATCGTATACAGGAAATCGTTCTCCTTCCTTCCCGGCGCTGGATTGCTTAGGTAACGGTCGCTCACCGCCGCATTCCATGTCATCCACGTCGTCAACGCGGCCGAGATGCCCATGTCCGCATTCTGCCGGAATTCGCCAGAATTGGTCATGTTATTGAACATCCGGTAATTCTCAAAGAAGCTTACGCGGGCGGACATTTTGTAGTTGAAATCATTCCCCCAGTAGATTTCCGCCGAGTTCCTTGTGAACGGCAACCGCGGCCGGATTGGGTCGAATTTTTCCCGGTTATACGCGCCGCCGCCGACCAGGTCCAGCCGCCCTTTCTCGCCCTTCCACGCGAGGTATCCGGCGCCGCCGCCCAGCACTGTTCGCAGATCCAGATTCTGGAACTTGTCAGATTCGTAATCGTTGAACACAGTCAGGAACATCCTCGGATGTACGTTTCGGTTATATCCCCAACCACCGCGAACCGCCTGCGCCGTCGCCGCCGACACTCCATTAATAGCCGCCGACGCCCGGATGAAATTGAAATACGCCGTTGTCTTGTCGTTGTTCGTCACCCGCACCGCATTCACCGGAGTCGTGAACGTCGCTGTTTTCGCGTTGCCCGAAGTACCCGCGATTCCAATGCTGGCGTTTACCACCCACACGTCGTCCCACCCGGGATTCAGCATCCGCAAATACGCCTTCTGTTCCGCGTCATCGCGAATGGCGGTAATGTCCGAAGGAGCCACCGTCTGCTTCGTCCCGCCGGATGCCACTTCCACTTTGTCGCCAGCCGTCGCCAGCGATCCCTGTATGGTCTGCCCGCCAGTGAGCGTGACATTCAACAGTTTATCCGCAGTCACGCTGGTTACCTGATCCCACGGCAGGGTGACGACTCCAAAGTGCTCCGTCTTTATCGTCAGCGTTTTCGCGTCTTTCTTGACGATACTGCCGGTCACCCGGTCGCCGTTCTTCATCACAATCTGATCGGCCCAAACGCCCAAGCCAACAATTAGCAGCGCGAGGCTCAGTTTGTTTTTCATAGGTAAGAACCCCTTTCAGTGTGAATCAATATAGGCGAGATGACATAATGGCCAACATGATGCAAGAAAAGTCCCGCCGAAACTTTGTCAAAACCGCCGCCGCTTTCTCAATCGTCAGATCCCAATCCGTCCGCGGTTCCCAGGCCAACTCCGCCGTCACCCTCGGCCTCATTGGCTGCGGCAACCGTGGCATGTACGTCAGCGGTCTCTTCGCCAAGAACGAAAACCTGAAAGTAACAGCCTACAACGACATCTATGAGGACCGATTCCAGGCCGCCGGCGCCAAGTATTCCGGCGCCAAGCGCTTTAACTCCCTGGACGATCTCCTCGCCGACAAAGCTATCGACGCCGTCCTGATCGCCACCCCCGCATTCCTCCACCCCGAGCATTTTGAACGCGCCGTCAAAGCGAAGAAGCATATCTTCCTCGAAAAGCCTGCCGGTGTTGACGCCGCCGGTTGCCATCGCGTTCTTCGCGCCGCCAAAATGGCCGACCCATCCAAGCGCATCAGCATGGACTACCAGCAGCGCTACGGCACCGAGTATCGTAAGGCCCACGCCGTCGTTAAATCCGGCGAACTCGGACGCATACTCCAAATTCGCGCCGCCTGGATGGGCGGCGGTCCGCCCATCAAAACCGGCCACCCGGCCGACCAGGAACGTATCCGCAACTGGTTCTTCTATCGCGAACTTTCCGGCGACATTCTCATCGAGCAGGACTGCCACAACATCGATGTCATCAACTGGTTCATGGGTACGCACCCCGTCCGCGTCTCCGGCCACGGCTCTCGCATGTCCCGCACCCAGATCGGCGACATCTACGACAACCTCGCCTGCAGTTTCCAGTTCGAGGACGGAACGATCTTCAGCTACACCGCCAATCAGTTCGGCAATATGCCCGGCTACAGCGACGTTACGGAGACCTTCGTCTGCGAGAAGGGCTCGGTCAACGTAGGCCGCAAAGGCTACACGATTTACCGCCAAGGCAAGCCCAACGAAACCGCCGAAACCAAGTACGACATCACGCTCGACAACGTCAATCAATTTGTTGAAGGCGTCCGCACCGGCAAGCTCGAAAACGCCGCGCTATGGGGCGCCGAAAGCACGCTGGTCGCCGTCATGGCGCTCACCGCTTGCACCAGCGGCCAGCCCATGACCTGGGAAAAAGTCAACCAGGTTTAACTCTCGCCCGGCATCTCTTCCAGCAGATTCTCAAACTTCGTGAACTCGTGAAGGAATGCCAGTTTTACGGTCCCTGTCGGGCCGTTGCGCTGCTTAGCCAGGATTAGCTCGGCCTTCCCATGTAGATTCGCGTCCAGCCTCTTGTAATACTCCTCGCGGAACACGAACATCACCATATCGGCGTCCTGTTCAATCGATCCCGATTCCCGCAGATCGCTCAACTGCGGCCGGTGATCGCCAGGCCGTGTCTCCGGCGCGCGGCTCAGTTGCGACAGCACAAAAAACGGTACTTTCAACTCCTTTGAAAGCAGTTTCAAACCGCGCGTCATCGCGCTCACTTCCTGCGTCCGGTTTTCGCTCCGTCCCGGCGTCGACATCAGTTGTAGATAGTCGACAATCACCAGTCCCAAATCATTTTCCCGCTGCAACCGACGCAGCTTCGCATGGATGTCCATGATTGTGATAGCCGAGGAATCATCGATAAATATAGGCGCCCGCGCTAAGTCAATCGTCGCCTTCTGCAACAACCGCCGCTCGTCCGCGTTCAAGTATCCCTCGCGAAATTTGGTCTGCGATACCCGCGCCTGCGCGCAAATCATACGCGTCAGCAGCGATTCGTTAGACATCTCCAGCGAGAATACCGCCACCGCTCTTGGCGCCGCTGGATTCATCGCCACGTACTGGCCCAGGTTCAACGCCAGTGCGGTCTTGCCCATGGCCGGCCGCGCCGCCAGAATAATCAACTCCCCCGGCCGGAACCCGCCCGTCAACTCATCGAGCTTCAGGAATCCCGTCGAAGTCCCCCGCACCCGCTTCGTCGGGTCCAGGAACGCATTCAGCCCGCCTTCGAACTGCTCAATCACCTCACGCGGCGTGCGCAGCGAGTCCTTCACCTGCGCCTCGCCCAGGCTCATCAACTGCTCTTCCGCGCTCGCCAGAATCTCATGCGGATCGTCCGCGCCATTGATGCACCGGTCGATCAAAGCCTGCGACGTGAAGATAATGTGCCGAAGCACGGCCTTGTCCTTCACGATCTTGACGTAGCTCTCCAGGTTGTAAAGCTGCGGCAACCCATCGTCCAATGAGACCAAGTATGAAATGCCGCCAACGTTGTCCAACTCATTGAACTTCATCAACTCGTTTGCCACCGTCACGCGGTCAATCTTATCGTTTCGCTCGAAAAGCTGACTCATCCGCGTAAAGATCAACTGATGCGATTGCAGCGAGAAGTCCGCCGGTTGCACGGCCCCGCCAACATTCAGAAAGGCCGATGAATCCAGCAGGATCGCGCCCAGAACGTACCGCTCGGCCTCGATATTGGCCGGCAGGCCTTTGTGCATCACGAGGTCGCTTGCCATAAGTTACTAAGGTAGGGGCCTGGGCCTCTCCGCGCAACTCGAAGATATTCAGAGGATATTCACAGGGCCGCTAAATCCCTCCGCGGGTGGCGGCCAGCCAGTTATGAACGACATGAATCGCGGAGGGCCGGTCCGCTGGCGCCGGGGCGGGCTCCAGAATAGCGAAGCGTCCATCCGGCAGGACATCGTATCGAGAAAGGGAGGTAGTAGTTGCGTAGCCGGAAAACTCAAATAACGGCACGGCTGTACCGACCGTAAACACCGGCTGCGTTGATACCCGCGCGGCCATCAGCATTCTCCCGTTCATGAAGTAGATCTCCTTGCCGTCTCGGCGCCACCGTGGCTGCATTCCGCCGTTCCCCGAAACCTGCCAGGTTCCCGGCCCATCCGGAAAGGGCCGGACCAAAATCTGGATACTGCCCGGTTCATTACTTTGGAAGGCAAGGAACCGGCCGTCCGGAGACAGACGCGGCACTCGCATGTCGAAGGCGGAAGCGCCAAAAACGCGCTCCTCCGACGGTCCGCCGACGTTTGGGAATGTCAGATAGCCAATATTAAAGCTGTTATTGGCTACCGGTAATTGAAAGAAGAAGAATCGGCCGTCGCTGGACCAACTGCGCGACATCCGCCTGGCCTTTGAAGGCGCCATTCGCGCGGCTGGCTTGCCGCCATCCAGCGGCTGTAGAAAAAGATCATTCTGTCCGTCCCGGTCCGAAGTAAAGGCGAGGGCCTTCCCGTCCGGCGCCCAGTAGGGTGAAGTGTCAAGCGCCGGATGTGTTGTAAAGCGGCTCCGAACGGAACGATCCGTTTCTTGAATCCAAATGTCCACATTCCCGTCCCCTTCCGTGGACAAGGCGGCGCGCCGCCCATCCGGCGACACGTCAAAGGATAGGATGTAGCTTTGCGGTGGTCCCATCGCGCCGGTCCGCACGCCGGCGCGGTCGCGCACAACGATCTGGGTCAGCGTGGGATCGGTATGGACCAGCGTTCCGTTGCTGGAGACGCTGGACCCAAAGGCGCCGCGTACGACCGGAAACGGGTCGCCGGTGGGCGTGCAGGTTTGGAGAGAAAACGGCACAGCCCAAATTTCGCCGCCCGATGTGTCCGATGTTTTGGTGTAGACCAGATGCCCGCTGGGCGAATAGACCGGGGCCGCGCCGCTGATGCTCAAATCGCGGATCTGTTTCGTCTCCAGGTCGGCCACTTGAATTCGTGGCGCCTGCGAAAGGGTCAGCAGGATCTTTCTCCCGGCGGCGGCCGGCAGCATGGAGAGGGAATTGAGACTGCCCACTCCGCTGCCCAACGAAATGACCTCCCGGCGCTGCCCCCCCTCGGCCGGCGTCTCGCTGATATTAAGGCCGGCCGTATTGTATACAACTCTTCCGTCTTCGCTCCACGTACAGCTTCCCGGAAAACTTCTGGTAAGAGCGAAGGCCGGTCCGCCGGTAACCGGCGCTTTCCAAAGTTGGCCGCTCGCCGAAAAGGCGACCCATGCGCTGTCCGGAGACCAACACGGCTCCGCTGCACCGGTCGAGTCTTCCATGGCGCGCGGCGCCTCCCGGTCCAGGTCCCGAATCCAAAGTTTGCCGTCGGCCACATAAGCGATGTGTTTGCCGTTCGGGGAGATGGCGGCGGCGCGGCGGGACGGATCGCGCAGCAAGTTCGCCGGCGTGACCGCGAAGCGCTCAACTCTCGCTTCCTGCGCCTTCGGAGTTGTAAAGGCCAGATATCCGAAAATGCCCGCCAGCCCGAACGCCACGGCCAATACCGCAACCACCCATCGCGGCGCGCCCTTTTCCACCACGACCGGCGCATCGAGCAAATGCCGCACCTCCCCAATCCACCCCAACCGTTTCTTTGGATCCCGCACCAGACATCGCCGCAACAACGAACGAACCCACAGCGGCGCCGTCTCAACGTCTATATCCGCCCGCAGCACTCCCGCCAAAATATCCGATACGGTCGAACCCGCAAACAACCGCCGCCCACTGGTCATCTCATACAGAACAACCCCATACGCCCAAATATCCGTCCGATGATCCATCGGCCCGCCACGCGCCTGCTCCGGCGACATATACGCTGGCGTCCCCATAATCGCCCCTGCACTCGACATTCCCATCGTCAACGTTGCATCGCCCGCCGCTGGTTCCACCGCCTTCGCCAGTCCAAAGTCCAGCAGCTTGATGACCCCGTCCGGCGTGACCTTAATATTGGCCGGCTTCAAGTCCCGATGAACGATCCCTTTCTCATGCGCCGCTTCCAGAGCATCGGCAATCTGCCGCGCCTCTTCCACCGAAAGCCCACCCCGCTCCGCCAGCGTCGGCCCCTCGACCAACTCCATCACCAAGGCCCCAGCCTCAATCCCATAAATCGCCGCGATATTCGGATGGTTCAACGCCGCCAGCGTCCGCGCCTCCGTTCAAACCGCGCCATCCGCTCGCGGTCCTCCGCCACCGCGGGTGGCAGCACTTTCAGTGCCACGTCTCTCCCTAAACGGGAATCCGTCGCCCGATACACAACGCCCATCCCGCCCTCGCCCAGCTTCGCGGTGATTCGATAGTGCGCGATTGTCTCGCCGATCATTAAGCTACTTTACAGTAGTCTCCGGATCGTTGGGATACTCGATGGCAAGCACCGCCTGGATCTGTTCGCGGAGTTCCGGCGCGAAGTGGACCGAGATCTGCCAAGTTTGCTCCAGATCTAACAGACCATAACCGTGAACCACTCGATGCCGGAAGTCAATGATGCGCCGCCAAGGAACTGACTATGCCGCGCTCGAAGCTCCGTCGACAATTGACTGCTAGCTTCTCCAATGATCGTAAAAGCGTGCAGAATGGAATATCGTCGCCCGCGTTCGGCCACAAACGATGCATAGTCCAGTTCCGCGACAAAGTCGGCGATGTCCGCCGTCGCGGTCAGAATATCTTCCAGCTTGTCCAGGTCACGATCCATAAAGCACCACAGCGTCCCGCACCGCCTCCACGCGAACGCGCGGCTTCAGCAACTTCTTCTGTAGTGCATCGATTTTGCGCCCAAACACCGCCTCCAACTCATCCTCCAAATCCCACCACCCCAGCCCCGGATGAGTTCCCGGTTCCAGTTCGATCATGATGTCGACATCGGAATCCGGACGCATGTCACCGCGCGCCGCAGACCCGAAGATCGCCAATTCACGAATCCGATATCGCCGGCAAATATCCGCGATGGTCTCCATGGGAATTTCAATGCCAGAGGCCAATGTCATTGCATTCTCCTGCTGTCATTATCACCGAACCGAGATCTTGTACGTCTCCAACGTCTCGCCCTTGGCCTGTTCCAGCCGCGCCGCCGCCTTATTGAACTCAAGCTGCGCAACCACCGCGCGCCGCCGTGATTCCAGCAACTCGTTCTGCCGCGTCAGCACCAGGAAGTTCGTCGATTCGCCAGTCTGAAATAACCGGCTCTCGCTATCGAGTTTCTCCTGGGACGCAGTAACGGCCGCCGTCGCGGCCGTGATGCGTTGCCGCGAAGCTTGCAGGCTCTGAAGCGCGTTGCGGACCTGCATATCGATGATCTGCTCGGCGCGGGTTTTCTCCAGGTTCAGGCGCTTGTCGGCGATCACCGTCTGCGCCAGATTGGCCTGCGCCGTTTGATTGCGCAAGTTCAAGTCAAACTGCACGCCGACTTGCACCGACGGGAAGCGGCCGCCGAACAGACTCTGCAGCGCTTGGCCGTAGCCACCGACCAGGAAGCCGGGCAAGGAGCCAAAACTAGGCGGCTGCAGCGGCGGCAAACCCGCCGTCGCGCTCAGCCTGTTCAGCCTTTCGTATAACGGGCCGTTCGATGAACTAAAAGGATTATCCGCCGTGCCAATCGCGCCCGCCAGGCCGGCGTTGGTATAGTTTCCAATCAGGTTTATCTGCGGCTTGAGTTGGTCCTTGTTGAACTGCGTTTGAACGTCATTCACTTCGCGGCGCTGCGCCACCTGCTTCAGCTCGGGCCGCTTGGCGATCGCTGTCTTCACCGCATCGGCGAGCGGCTCCAACTCGGTCGCAATCATCGGCGTCTTGTCCGTAGGTATCAGCTCGTCCTTCCAGATCTCGCTATCGCGATTGGGGCTGAGTAGCATTTTCAGGCCATTTTCAATGGTGTTCAGCGCGTCAAGATTCGCGTAGTAGGTGTCCTTCCGGCGTTCGAGTTCGGACTGCGACGCCGATAACTCCACCGGCGCCAACGTGCCGGCATCGATTTGGCGAGTCGTGCGTCCCAACTGTTCGTCGCTGAGATTCACGCCATCGGCGGCTACCTGCACGGCTTGGCGGGCGGCGGAGAGGTCCCAGTAGGCCTGTTCGACGCGACCGATAACGTCAATGGCTCGCAGTTCCAAATCGAGTTCGGTGACGCCGATCTGCTTTGCTCGAATGCGAAGTTGCGCGCGGTCGAAATCGATCTCGCGGTTGCGCAGCAAGGGAAGCGTGGCTCCAAAGGTGAGCCGCGAATCGACGTTCGGGTTCAGGGTGACGAATGGATTATTGGTGTTCGTCCGCGTATTGTCGAAGGCGCCGTTGAAGCTCATCCCGCGCCAGGGCGTGCGGCCAAGGAAGCTGAAGTTATTGTTCACGAAATCCTCAGTCAGCTTGCCGGTCGCGGCTTGCAGGGTCGACGCCGCCGGCGTGTTCCGTTTCTCATAAAAAGGGTTGTAGCGGAAGATCGGGTCGAAAGCGCCCTTCGCCGCTTTGAGCAACTGGCGCTGGGTGTCGATGTTAGTGCGCTCAATTTCGATTTCGAGGTTATTGCGCAGGGCGATCTCGGTGGCCTCTTTAAGCGTTAAAGGACGCGGAGAAACGCTAACGCCGACGCGCGTTGCATCGAGCTTGGTCTGGGCCGCCATAGCGGGCGCGAATAAGGCTGCGATGGCAAGCGCCGCCGGAGCCCACTTACCGCCTGTAAACAGGCGCCGCAAACGAGCGAAGAGTCCAAGTTCGGCCAAGTCATCGAATAGCGAGTAGGCGACCGGTGTGACGAGCAGCGTCAGTAATAGGCAAAGCGTCTGACCGCCGATTACGACGATTGCAACCGTGCGGCGCGTACCGGCCCCGGCCCCGGTGCCGAGCGCCAACGGCAACATGCCTGCGACGAGCGCGGCGGTGGTCATTAGAATGGGGCGCAGCCGGTCCTCGCAGCCGCGGAGGATGGCCTCCAGTCGCGGCATTCCTTCGCGGCGTAGCGACTTGATGTGGTCGAGCTGCAAAATGGAGTTCTTCTTCACAATACCGAAGAGCACCAGGATACCCACCGAGCTGTAGATTATGGAGAAGTTCTCGCGCATAACCATCAGCGATAGCACGGCGAACGGTACCGAAAGCGGCAGGCTGATCAGGATGGTGATGGGATCGACGAAGCTCTCGAATTGAGCGGCGAGGATCATGTACATGAACGTGATGGAGAGCAGGAACGCGACGATGAACCCCGACGCGGCGCGGCCCAATTCCTTGGTGCGGCCGATGGTGCCGGTCCGGTATTGCGGAGGCATGTCAAACGTCTGAACAGTCTCCTCGGTGATCTTGATCACCTCCGACAGCGACTGGCCGCCGACGATGCTGGCGGAGATCATAATCTGCCGCTGGCGGTTGCGCCGGTCAATGGTAATGGGCCCGGTGGCTTCCTGGAGCGAGGCGACGTTGGCTAGGGTGACGTTGCCGACTTTGGTCGAAGGCACATAGAGCCGACTCATGGCGTCGGGCGATTGGCGGAACTCTTTATTGACGCGGAGACCGACGTCGTAGCGGTCGTCGCCTTCCCGGAAAGTAGTGACTTGTTCGTCACCGGCGATCAGCGTCCGAATGGCGGTGGCGATAGAAGCGACGTTAACACCGAGTTCGGAGGCGCGGTCTCTATTGATGCGAACGCGCACTTCCGGCTTGCCGGACTCATAGCTGCTTTCAATGTCGGCGACGCCAGGCGTAGCCTTCAGCCGGGTGACAAGCGTGTCGGCGTACTTGTCCAACTGTTCGAGGTCGGGACCGCTAAGTATGTACTGAAAGTCGCGGTTAGGGCCGGCACCCTGAATGACGGAAGGGAGTTGCACCGCGACCACCAGGTCCTTGTACTTCCGCATCATTTCGCGGGCTTGGTCCATGATCTTGAATTGGGAAAGCTCCCGGTCTTTGGTAGGCACGAGGGTAACAAGTACGCTGCCGCGGTCGACTTGCTGGCGGGCGTCGCTTCCGATTAGTGTTAGAAGGTTTTTGACGCCGGGCAGCGTCTTCAAATCGGCCTCAATGCTGCGCAGGACCTGGTCAGTGCCTTCGAGCGAAGAGCCGGCGGGCATGCGAACCGTGATTTCAAACTCGCTCTGGTCATCCTGCGGCAGGAAGTCAATGCCGACGCCTTTGAAGATGGGCGCTGTACTAGCGACGGTGAGTACGGCGAGCGTGACTATAACCCAGCGGTGGCGCATGGACCATCGAAGAAGCGCCTGATAAGGCCGGTCAATGACGCGGAAAATCCATGTTTCCTTGGTGGCGTTTGGATTGTGATTTGGGGGCAGCTTCAGGAAGCGGCCGCAGAGCATGGGTGTGAGCGTGAAGCTGACCAGCAGCGAGACCATGATGGCGAAGGCGGCGGTGAAGCCGAAGCTCGACATGAAGCGGCCGACGATGCCCGACATGAAGGCGACGGGCAGGAAAACCACGGCGAGACTCAGCGTGGTGGCGAGGACGGCGAGGCCGATGTCGCGAGTACCTTCAATTGCCGCCTGGATCGGGGGCATACCCTTCTCCTCCATGAAGCGGAATATGTTCTCGAGCACAACGATGGCGTCATCAATGACAATGCCGACCATGAGGGTTAACGCCAGCATGGTGATCTGGTTCAGCGTGAAGCCCATCAGATTGAGCAGTGTGTACGTGGAGACGATGGACGTCGGAATGGCGATGGCGGCAATGAGCGTGGAACGCCAATTTCGCATGAAGATAAGGACGACGATACCAGCGAGCAGCCCGCCGAGAACGAGGTGTTCCTGCACAGCTTCGAAGGACGCCTTGATGAAGCCGGACTGATCGCCGACGTAGGCGATATTGATGTCTTTGGGAAGGCTGGGGCGCAATTCTTCGATGCGCTCTTTGATGCGGTCGATGATATCGAGCGTATTGGTGCCGGCCTGTTTGCGGATCTGGAGGACGACGGCTTCCTTGCCATCCAGGCGGGCGAAGGAGCGTGTCTCCTTGTAGCCATCTTCGACATTGCCGATGTCGCGGACGCGGATGGGCGCGCCGCTGTTGGCGACGATCAGGTCGCCGAAATCGGCGGACTTCAGGATGCGGCCGAGAGTGCGAACGCTGAGTTCGCGCGCGCCCTGATCCAGGCGGCCGCCGGGGACTTCAATGTTCTGCGCGGCGATGGAACCGCGGACCTGATCGATGTTGAGGCCATAGCTATACATCTTCTGGCCATCGAGCCAGATCTGAATTTGGCGTTCCCGCTCGCCTATGAAGCGGACTTGGCCGACGCCGTTGATAGTCTCGACATCCTTCTTGATCCGGTCGTCGACGAGCTTCGTTATTTCGCGCAAATCGCGATTGGCGGAGACGACGACATTGATGATGGGCGAGGCATCGGTAGCGAGTTTCTCAACCACCGGCGGGTCGGCATCGTTGGGCAGTTGGCCAAGAATGGTCGAGACCTTGTCCCGAACTTCCTGCGCGGCGATCTCGGCGTCCTTATCGAGGACGAAGGTGATCGTTACGCGCGAGAGGCCTTCGGCGGAGTTGGACTGTAGCTCATCAATACCGCTGACGGTGTTAACGGCTTCTTCGATGCGCTTGGAAAGCTGTGTTTCCACTTCTTCGGGCGAGGCGCCGCGGAGTGTAGTGGTCACGGTGACGATGGGGAACTCGACTTTGGGGAAGAGGTCAACGCCCAATTTACGGTAGGCGTCAAGGCCGAGCACGACGAGCATCAGGATGAGCATCGTCGCGAAGACAGGCCGTTTAATGCAGATTTCGGCTAGTTTTTGCATGGCTTAGCGCCTCACCTTCGCGCCCTCGGTGAGAGCGCCGAGTTCGCTGATGGCGACACGGTCGCCATTCTGAAGGAGACCGCCGGGAACCTCGACGAAGCCGTCCTGTTCGGGACCGGGGACGAAGGTGACGAGGCGGGCGGCGCCATTTTCAATCTTAAAGAGCTTCGTGAGACCGGCGATCGAGTAGAGCGCCTCGCGCGGCACGGTGATGATTTTGGCGGCGCGTTCGGTTACCAGCCGGACCTGAACGAACATACCGGGACGGAGTCGCGTATCGGCTTTTGTAAGGCGGGCTTCAGCGGTCAACGTGCGATTTCGGGAGTCCAGCGAGGGGTTCAATTCGCGGACAACGGCTTCGAACTGGACGCCGTTGGCGGCATCGGTTGTAAAGGTAAGCGGCGTGCCGATCTTGACCGCGTTGGCGGCGGCTTCCGGCACTTCCAGGCGGAGGCGCATGGGATAGACCTTGACCAGTTTCAGGATGCCGATGTTGTCCTTGACGAACTGTCCGGCGGAGATGAGCTTTTCGCCGACCACGCCATCGAATGGGGCGCGGACGACGGTGTCTCCGCGGCGTTTCTCGGCGATCTTCAGATCGGCTTCAAGGGCGGTGACGTTCATCCACTGGGTGCGCAGTTCATCGCGGGCGGAGTCGACTGCGGCTTGGCGGGCGCGGACTGTCTTTTCAAGTTCGTTGTAGCGGTCCTGGGCGATGTCGCCGGACTTGACGAGCTTGGCGGCGCTGTCGAATTTGGACTTGGTGTCTTCGAGTTGAGCGATCGCCGTGCGGACGCCGGGCGTAGTATCGGGCGGCGCGATCTTGCCGGTATACGCGGGAAGGCTCAAGCGGGCAAGGGCTTGATTAAGCGATCCGCGGGAGCGCTCAACCTGAAGGTCGTATTCGGTGCGATCGAGTTCGATGAGGATATCGCCTTTGCGGACGGTCTGGCCGAAGTCGGACCGAATGGCGGCGATGCGGCCGGGGACCTCCGTGGAGACAGTCACGGTTTCATCGGGGACCAGCGTGCCAGTGACGGCGATGGCGCGTTCGACGGACCGCTGGACCGCGGCGGCTGTCTTTACGGCGATAGGATCGGCGAGTTTGTTGGCGGCGGACTTGGCCTCGGTTATGTTGGCGTCCTGCTTGGAGCAGGCGGAGACGAATAAGAGAGCGATTAAAAGATGTTTCATACGCTTTTCATCCCGTGCAGGAAAGTATCGACCATGGAATGAATGGCCCGTTTCCTGCTGGAGCGGACCAGTTTGAATCCGAAGTGCTGATCGAAGATCATGTAGTGCATCACCATGCCCATGAAGGACCGGGCGGCGAGCGGGGCGTCCGTTTTACGAAAGACGCCGGCAGCGGTTTGGCGCTTAATGAAGCCGGTGACGATTCGATGAATGACAGTGGCGTGACGTTCGAAACAGAGAGCCGCCAATTCGTGTTTTTCGAGCGCGCTGAAAAGGATCAGGCGCAGGTAGTTTGGATTGCCGGCCTGGTAGTCGGCGATGAGCGTGGCGAGGGTGGTGAAGAAGTCCGGGGGATCGCCGGCGGCGGCTTTTTGTTCGAGAATTTCGCGGCCTTTGTCGAAATCCAGGCGGCCGGAGTCTTCAATGATGGCGGCGTAAAGGTCGCTCTTGGTTTGGAAATGTTCGTAGAGTACGGGCTCGGTGACACCCGCGCGTTTAGCGAGTTCGCGGGTCGTGCCGCCGCGGAAGCCGACTTCGGCGAAGAGATTGGCGGCGGTTTCGACGATGGCCTTCCGGCGGTCGGCTTTGCTAAGTTTCGGGTTACTCATAATCTAGCACTCACTAACCTAGTATCCACTAACAAGCTTTCCGGTGCAAGCGGATATTCCGGGCTGGTACCCTTCAAATGAAGCCGTGTTCTCCCGTCACCAGCGCAAACTTCGTTTGTTTCACCTGCTCGCCGATGGCGTGCTGATATGGCTGGCGTTCGAGGCGGCGTATCAGACGAGGGCGTTGATGCCGCTGGCCAAGGACTTCTATTTCCTTCTTCCCGTTAAGATTCTGCTGTTGCTGCTGGCGGTGCTTTGTTATTGGGGAACGGCGCTTTGGTTCGGCGATTACGAAGCGTTTGAGGGCTCGACGCGCCGCGAGACTCTAAAGCGGACGCTCCGCCAGGCGGCGCTGGCGCCGGCGGTGCTCGTGCTGGTCCAATTCGCTTTCCGGCTGGACATGAGCCGGTTGTTTTTGGCGTTGTTCGGCGGCTTCGGCGCGGTGGCGCTGCTCGCATTCCGGTGGAACGCGGCGCCGCTATTGGGCTGGTACCGCCAGCGGTTCGGGGGCGAGCGTTACCTGTGGATTGTCGGCACGGGCGAGAGTGCGCGCCGGGTGGCGGGCCTGGTGGAAGACGCGGCGGCGTATGGGTTGCGGCTGTCGGGTTTTCTGGATGTGAGTCCCGCCGTCGTGGCGATCCAGTTACGCCGGGAGTATCCGGTACAGGCGCTGGCGGAGCTCCCGGAGTTGTTGCGGCGGCATGTGATCGACGAAGTTTTGTTCGCCGTTCCGTCGGAGCAACTGGCGGATCTGGAAGAAACGTTTCTGCTATGCGATGAAGAAGGTGTCCGGAGCCGGGTTGCGGTCGATTTCTTTCCGCATGTGCATAGTGAAGTGTATTTGGAGCGCCTGGGCGCGGCGCCGATGTTGACATTTTCGGGCGCGCCGCACGACGAGGTGCGGCTGCTGGTGAAACGGTTCATCGATCTCGCGCTGGCGGCGATATCGCTGGTGGCGGTTAGCCCGGTAATGGCTGGGGTGGCGCTGTTGGTGCGTCTGACCACGCCGGGCCCGGTCTTGTTCCGGCAGGCGCGGTGCGGGCTGAACGGACGCCGTTTCGTGTTGTACAAGTTCCGGTCGATGGTGGCGGACGCCGAGGCGCGGAAGGCCGGGCTAGCGGACCGGAACGAGCGGGAGTTGGTTTTTAAGATTAGGAACGATCCGCGGCTCACGCCGTTGGGGCGGTGGCTGCGGAAATTTTCGATTGACGAGTGGCCGCAGTTGTGGAACGTGCTGCGAGGCGATATGTCCTTAGTGGGGCCCCGGCCGGCGGTGCCGGAAGAGGTGGAACAATATAAACGATGGCAGCGGCGCCGCCTGCGGATGCGCCCCGGGCTTACATGTCTGTGGGCCGTGGAGGGGCGGGACGCGGTTGACTTCGAGCGCTGGATGACGTTGGACATGCAGTACATCGATACGTGGTCGCTGGCCTTGGACTGGAAGATTATGCTGCGAACGATTCCGCAGGTAGTTAGCGGCAAAGGAGCTCATTAAATCATGGAAATCATACCAACACAGGAGGAAGTCCTCGCGGTGTTGCGGGAAACTGGCGCGTTGCGGGAGGGGAACTTCGTTTACCCGAACGGCCTGTATTCCGACCAGTATTTGCAGGTGCCGCTAGCATTCCGGTATTACCAGCACGCCAAGACGCTTAGCGTGGGCTTGAGCCGGAAGGTGCGGGCGAATGCCGAGTTGCGGGCGGTTATTGCGCAGTTGTCGGTGGTGGCGCCGGCGACCGGCGGGTTACCGGTGGCGTTCGGGGTTTGCGAGGCGCTGCGGGCGAAGCAGGTGTATTGGGCGGAGCGGCAGAACGATAGTGAACCACTGCGGCTGAGACAGTTCTTAGAGATTCAGCCGGGCGAGAAGGTGCTTTTGGTTGACGACATTTTGCGCACGGGAGCGAAGCTCACCGAGATCAAGAACATGGTGGAAGCGGCCGGTGCGGAGGTGGTTGGGCTGGCGGTAATTGTGGCCCAGATGGCTCCCGGATGTCCGGATTTTTCGCCGTTGCCGGTGTACTGGCTGGCGGAATTAGAGCCGTTGAATTTGTTTGATGGGGCGGAGCATGCTTTGAGTTATCCCGACCGGGCGGTAGAGAAGATTTGGGTGTAGCGGGCGCGGGTCACGCGGTATGCGTGAATGGGGAGGCCGGAGATTACCGAGGGACGAGGGAGCCGTTGGGACCCGGTAGCGACCAACGGCTGGGCATTTCGACCGGGCATTCCTCCGGCTTCAATGGCGGGGCGCGTGGAGTACAGACGGGAGAAAGTTGACCGGCGCAAGTGCCGGCTACACACTAAAGCCGGAGGGAAATGAAACGATAGTATTTTAGTTGCCCTGCATCGGCGCCGTCTGATAGGCTTAGCCGTCATCAACCGGGACAATGCCGACAACACATTCCACCATCTCCGCGCGGGCATTGGCGCTATTGCCCATTCTGCGTGCGGGAGAGCGCGTGGCGGTGCTCCTCTTTTTCTACCCCTCCGCGCTGAGCTGGGTCCGTGACTCGGGATTGATTCCCCGGCTGCCGCTGCCTGCTGTGGGACTGTCGATGTGGGGACTGTCGGCCGTGAGGTGGACCAATTCGGGAACATTGCTAAGCGTGATACGAGGCTGGCTTTCGTTGGGACCGATCCTGCCCGGCTATTGGAGTGCCGACTCGTTCGCGGCACCGCCAATGGCGGCTTGGCAGGCGGTTTGGCTGGGTTGGGACCGAATTATCCTTGACGATTGGGGACTGCGCGCAACCGTTGAATGCGCTGGATTTCTGTTTCCCTCCGTCCTTGAATCGGCCCGCACGGCGCCGCCGCTTTTTTACTTCGTGGCAATGGGATTGTCCACGGCGTTTGGAATACACCGCGCCTTGCGATCGCGTCCGGCCATCTTGGGCGCGGCCTTCCGCCACTATGGTGTTGGCGGGCGTGCCAGCGTCGGCGTTGTAGCGCCGGTCTGCACGATTGCCGGCCGTCGAGGAAAACCTGTTGCTTAATTCCCTCTCCGCGGCGATTGGCATCAGTCTGCTGCCGTTGGCGGCGGAGCGCGTGTCCCAGGAACTGCTGGTGCGGCTGACGACGCCAATCACGACCATGGCGAAAGCGGGCGCTCGTTTTGACGGCATCGTCACCGGGTGTGCCCATGCGGACTGCGCCGCCCTGTTGCCGGCCGGCAGCACGATTCATGGGTTTGTGCGCCAGGTGCAATCGGTGGGCATTGGAATTCGGCGGGAAAGAGCGTCTTTGACGTTGGAATTTGACGGTTGCAGCTTGCCCGACGGCGGCGCCGTGCCGTGCCGCTCCGAACTCCTTTCGGTGGATAACGCTCGCGAAGCCGTGACGAAGGGAAACCGGATCGAAGGGATTCTGGCCGCTAATCATCCCCATTCCTACCTGGGCGGACTGTGGGTCCGGCCGACGTCCGCACTGTTACCGCGTTCGCTCTCCGGCATTACAGGCGCCGGGCGAATGATTCAATCGGGCGTGTCGCCGCACCCAATCATGGCCGGTGTAATCATCGTTTCGAGACTAGTTTTCCTGCGGCTGCCCGACCCGGAGATCCACATCCCCGCGGGCACGGACCTGATCGTGCTAGTGACTGGCGAGACGCCGGAGCAACTTTCCGTTTCCAGTGCCTCCGCCGCCCCGGAGAATCTGGCGCAATGGCTGACCGGGGTGCCCGAGGACATTTCACTGCAGGATGGCGCGCCGGCGGCGGACATCGTCAACTTCGCTTTTCGCGGCACAAGCGCCGATCTGGCGCTGGCTTTCCTCGGGAGCGGTTGGACAACCGCGGACCCGCTGAATAAGCGCACTTTCGCACGCAGCTATGGGGCCTTCACGTCACTGCGGCCGTACCCCACCGCGCCCGTTTCACCGCTACTCTATCAGGGCCGCCTTCCGGATCTGGTGTTCCAGAAATCGTTCAATTCCATAGCGAAACGGCACCATATTCGCCTCTGGACCGTCGACTCTCCCGATGGACCGATGTGGCTTGGCGCTGCTACGCATGATGTCAGTATCGCCTTCGATTGGAAGCGGCTGATGTTGACACATCGGATCGATCCGGAGATTGACCGGGAGCGGGACAGGGTTTTGGCCGACCTCACCTTCGCCGGCTGTGTCGCGCATGTCGCGCGCGTGGACAGACCGGCGTTGGCCATCGACAGCGTCCGGATCTCCACCGATGGCGCTTTGCATTTGGTCGAATCTCGCGTGTGCCGGCAGCCCTCGCCGAAGACCGCTTCCGCGTCCGTTCACAAGAAAACGCCAATCGGCAAGGCGATTCTGCGCCGTACCATTCTGGAGTCCCGCCATTACCTGCTCCGAGGGAATGGCTATTATTGGGCACTTCGGGGTCTGCGCTCACGTCCGGTAAGGGCGCTGTTTTCAAAACCCAAGGCGACCCTGTCGGGGTTGCGGCCGGAAACTGGGAATACGTGCTGGAGGTGCGGGTCGGGGTTGAACCGACGTATGAGGGTTTTGCAGACCCTTGCCTTACCACTTGGCTACCGCACCGCGCGTTGAACCGACATATTTAGCGTAAGCTACAATATGCCGGGTGCGCAACCCGGAGCCGCCGTGAATTGAGGAGAACCGCATGGAACGACGCACTGTTTTTTCCGCTCTCGCCGTGGGCATGAGCGCCCAAGCCGCGAACTTTTCCAACCCATTCGCACAGACGTTTTTGAAGAGTTTCGTGGCTCATTGGAACGACACGCGGGAGTATTCGCTGGCCGTCCTCGACGCGATGCCCGCCGACAAGTTCACGTCCAAGGCCAATCCCGCTCAACGGACGTTTGGCGAACAAATGATTCATTTGGCCGCCGCCAATAACGCCTATTTTCGCGGCTTCGAACTGTTGCCGCCGCCGGAGATGAAAGCGCCGAACGCGGCCGATAAAGCAGCGGTACGCGCATTCGTTGTCGCGGGATTCGATTTTACGGACGCGGTGCTGGCGAAGATGTCGGAAAAAGACGTGTTGCGCACCGATATCAAGTTCAGCCCGCGTCTGCCCGCGCACTCGGCCGTCGATATTTTTCTTCGCGCATATATGCATACGGCGCATCATCGCGGCCAGATCGTCACGTACTTACGGGTGAATGAGATCATTCCGCCGGCGTGGAAATTCGAGCCGCACGCATAGAACGCCTTCTTGAAGGCCGGTCGGGATTGCCCTCGGCGAGTTGGCGTCTTCAGCGCGGCGTGATTTTCACGATTCCCAGACGGTTGGTCCGCGAATGCTGGCCGGAATCGCCAATCATACTCGGTTGAGACCCGCGGATCTTTAAACGAGCCGACTTTAGCTGACTGACACGAATACGTTGAGCTGCGATCCGGTTTTTGTGGCGGAGCGATCTGCGCGATGGGAACGCGACTCCTGTGACGGTGATGCTCGACAGTGTGGGCTAAGGTTCGATGACCGATGAGATTCTGGCTAGCTATCCTTCTCTTCAGCCGCACCAATAAAGGGGTCGCCCATCTCCGGCATTATCCGCTGGGCGGCCACGCGGGTACGGTCCTGTTCAGGCCCGCCTATACGGACGGGACTGAAGGCGGGGTTGGCGTTGGTTCGCGAGCGGCTGCGCAGTCTTCTAGATCTTGAAGGCCGATTAACGGTCGCGGCGTCCGCCTTCGTCCGTTGCGATACGATGATCGAATGTCCGCGTGCCTCGCATATTTCGCGCTCACAATGATCGGAGCTGCCTCCGCGCGCGGGCAGAGTTTTGAGCGCCAAATGGAAGCGGAAGCCGAAAAACTTGTAGCGAAACACGGTACCGGGACCGATCGAAAACTCGGCCGCCGATTCATAGCAACGGCGAAGTTGGACCAGTCGGTGCGAGCGCCCGAATACGTGTCCGGCCAGGCGACTGCCAATCTGGTCAAGAAACAGGAACACACCGACGCGCAACTGACGGGTGAACTGAAGAGGATAGTCGCAAGGCACGGATGGCCGACGATTCGTCTGGCCGGCTTGGAGGCCTCGGGAGATGCCGCCCTGATTCTGACCCATTCACCTGATCGCTCGTTCCAACGGAGAATGCTTCCCCGGTTGCAACAACTCGCTCAGGACGGCGAAATCGTGGGTTCGAGCATTGGGGCAATCGTCGACAAGTTGCTGATCGCGGATGGAAAACCGCAGCGTTTTGGCACTCAGTTCAAGTGGCCCAACGGCAACGCCGAAATGCTGCCCGTTGAGGACGAGGCTGGTCTCGAAGAGCGCCGGGCGAAGAATCTCCTGCCGCCAATGGTCGAGTACAAGCGGATGCTGGCGGAGCTGTATAAAGTCAACGTTAGGTGATAATAGCCGCTATTCCAGCATCTTCCCGCGATCCCGCAGCAACAGATCCAGACCAAGCTTCCACCACGCGCCCGTCAGTCCGTCCAGCGGACGCGTCAGCTTTGCCGGTTTGATGCGCAACGTCGCGATGATAACGTCCTCGCCATAGATTGACGCCTCTTCGATGATGTTGCCATCGTCCTTGATGATGCGGCTCTGGCCGTGCGAGCCGGAGTTGTCTTTGATGTTGCCCGGCGCATTCGCGGCCACTGCGAACATCTGATTCTCCACAGCCCGCGCCATCATCTGCGCGCGATAGCCGGGCAGTTTATGCTCGCTGTTCATGCCGGATTCATGGCTGATGTAGTATACGACCCGCGCCCCCGCGATGGCTGGCAGGCGGACGAATTCGGGGTACCGTTCGTCATGGCAGATAATCACCGTCGACGGGACGCCGTGGAGATCGAACAACGCCATATGATTGCCCGGCGTGGCCCATTTTTCACCGGCCAATTGCAGCTTGCCGAAGCGCTCTACTAGCTCGCCCCGGTCGTTGAAAATCAGCGCCACGTTGTAGGCGCGGCCACCGGATTTGAACACGGAACCCACCACTGCGCCGATACGCCGGCGCGCGCAGGCCTGGCCGATAGCCGCCGAGGCCGCCTCTAGTTGTTCCGGCGTCGCGTCGATCCGCGGGCCGGTGTGGTAGCCGGTGACGGCGCATTCCGGGAACACCGCCACGTTCACGCCAGCGGCGGCGAGTTTTTCGAGTATCGCCACAATGCGTTGCGTATTTTCGGCGATATCGAAAGCCGAACGGAACTGAACGGCGGCGACTTTCAACTCCACCGGCTGGGCTATAGCCGTGATCCCGGCAGCGAGTAACAGCAGGAGTTTCATTTCTTCTTCATTCCTTCCGGCGGATAGTCCGCGTTCTCTGTGCGCGCCGTGTTCAGCAGCACGATAAGGCGGGCGACGACATCCGCATGTTGTCCCGCGATGTCGTTCTTCTCGCCGGCGTCGACCGTTAAATCGAATAGCTCCAACGGCCCTTGCAGCCCATGGCGTACGCCCTTCCACTGACCGTCGCGAATGGCTTGATGGAACCCCTTCTGGTGCGATTCCCAGTAGAAGTAATTGCGCTTCGGAACTTCGGGCTTTCCGAGCAATACCGGCAGCACCGATATGCCGTCGATCGCCTGCGGCGGCCTCGCGCCGGCAAGTTCCGCGGCCGTCGGAAGCAGATCCCAGAACGCCCAGGGATAATCGCTCACACCGCCCGGCGCAATTCGTTCCGGCCAGCGGGCGATCATCGGCACGCGCAGGCCGCCCTCATACACTTCGCCCTTCGCGCCTCTGAATGGGCCCGTCCCGTTGAATAGCGGCAAGCCTGCTTTGTGTCCGGCGCCATTATCACTGGTGAAGATCACCAGCGTAGACGCAGCCAATCGGAGGCGGTTCAACAGTTCCATCACTTGCCCAATACCGCGATCCATGTGGGTGACCATGGCGGCGTAGTTCTTGTCCTCTTCAGACCATGGTTTGTCCTTATAATCGCCTTGCGAAGGCACTTGCAGATCGGCGTGGGGCGCGGTGTAGGTGAGGTAGAGGAAGAACGGGCTGTAGCGGTTGACGCGCATGAATCGCAGCGCCTCGCGCGTGAATAGATCCGTGGTGTAGTCGCTTTTCGCGCCATTTTGATTGCCCGGAATCGGTTCCTTCTTTTCATTGCGCCAGAGATGATCGGTGTAATAATCCACGGCGTGATCCTGATTCAGGAATCCGTACCAATCGTCAAAGCCCTGGCGGTTCGGGACACCCGTCGTATCGGGTTCGCCCAGTCCCCATTTGCCCACGATGCCGGTAATATATCCGGCGCCGCGCAGGACTTTTGCCACGGTGGTATCTTCAGGCAGAAGCGGGACGCGTTCGCCGGTTTTCACGGAATGGTTCCAGCGGATTCGCGTATGGCCGGAGTGTTGACCAGTCATAAGGGCGCTACGCGAGGGCGCGCATACGGCGGAGCCGGCATAGGCCGAAGTGAAGCGCATGCCCTGCGCCGCCAGTCGGTCGATGTGCGGGGATTGAATCAGCTTCTGGCCGTAACACCCAAGATCGCCCCAGCCCATGTCGTCGGCCATGATCCAAATGATGTTTGGCCGCCGCGAGGCCTGCGGGGAAAGCGCCGCGGACAACCATTGACGCCGGGAGAGTGTGGGCATTCCTTGCCCCATGGTATTAAATTGCGGCCAGTTTCCAACGCCCCTGCCGGAAATAGTAGATGGCGAGAATGGACACGGTGATTTCCGCCAGGGCCACCGCGCCGTACATCCCGCGCGGGCCGAATCCGAAAGTATGGGCGAGCGCCCAGGCGAGCGGGATCTGCACGACCCAGTACCCGATTAGGTTTACGCGAGTGGGCGTGGCCGTGTCGCCTGCGCCGTTGAAGGCTTGCAGCATCATCATTCCGTAGGCGTAAAGAACATAGCAGGAGCTGATATAGCGCAGGCAAAGCGCGCCCGCATCGAGCACCGCCGGGCTGTCCGTGAAGACGCTGAGGATCAACTCCGGAACCAGCATGAAGGCCAGTGAGAGCGCGCCCAGGAAGATGGCGTTATAGAAGCCGGCGCGCCAGACGGCGGCCTCGGCGCGCTCCGGTTTGCCGGCGCCCAGATTCTGCCCCACCAGCGTCGCGGCGGCGTTGGAAAGGCCCCAGGACGGCATGATGCTGAACATGATGACGCGAATGCCGATGGTGTATCCGGCCAGGATGGTGGGTCCGAAGGTCGCCGCGATTCGGACCAGCGCGGTCCAACTCGCCGTCGCGATAAAGATTTGAAACATGCCGTTGAGGGCGGGACGCAGAATATGGCGGAGCAGTTCCGGATTCGGCTTCCAATCGGCGGCGTGAATGTGGATTCGTCCAGCGCCGCGGTGGAGCAGCCAGAGTTGGTACATCACGCCGGAGCCACGGCCAATCACCGTTCCTACCGCAGACCCCGCGATGCCCAATTCGGGGAAAGGACCGAGGCCGAAGATGAGGCACGGGTTCAGGACGATGTTGATGATGTTGGCGAACCAGAGCACGCGCATGGCGATGACGGCATCGCCCGCGCCGCGGAAGATCGCGTTCAGCAGGAAGAGCATCATCAGCGTGCCGCATCCGCCCAACACGATCCGCGCGAACGTGACGTTGCGCAGGATGCCCGGTGTCGCACCCATCATTTGCAGCAACTCCGGCGCGAAGACGAACCCGATGAGACCGATCACAGCCGACGACGCGAGGCCGATTAACACGGATTGCGCCGCGCCCTTGGCGGCCTCTTCCGGCTTCTTCTCACCGATCCGGCGGGCCACGAACGCGGTGGTCGAAAAGCTTAAGCCGAGCGCCACGGCGATCACCAGGACGACGAGCGACTCCGTCAGCGCGACCGTCGCCATCGCGTCTTCGCCCAGTTTCGAGACAAAGAAAATATCGACGACCGCGAACAACGACTCCATCGCAGTTTCCAGAATCATCGGAATCGCCAGCAAAAGCAGCGAGCGGTCCAGGTTGCCTGCGGTGTAGTCCACGGCGACGCCATCGAAGGCGTCCCGAATAATGTGCCACCAGCGTTTTTCGCTCAACTGCATGTTCTATTGTATGCGGGGCGGTTGATATACTCTCACCGATGCCAGTTTCCGCCGTTCTTCGCCGGCGCGCGATCCAGTTAGGCGCAGCAATGACCGCCGCCAGTTACTCCCGCGTAATGGGCGCGAATGAACGCGTGCAACTCGGTCTCATCGGCTGCGGGCAGCGCGGGACCGGCGTCATGGGTACGTTCATGAACACCAATCAAGTGGACGTGACGGCCGTATGCGATATTTATGGCGAGCGGATTGACCGTGCGCAGCAGAAGGCCACCAAGGCCCAGGGCTTCACCGAACACCGGAAATTGCTGGCCGCGAAGAACGTCGACGCGGTGCTGATCGCCACGCCCGACCACTGGCACAGCGGCTGCGCCATCGACGCGCTGAACGCGGGCAAAGATGTTTATGTCGAGAAGCCGCTGACGCTGACGATTGAAGAGGGTCCGCCTATCGTGAAGGCGGCCCGGGTGAATAACCGCATCTGCCAAGTGGGAATGCAGCAGCGCTCGGGGCAAATCTATCTGCAGGCCAAACGCGAGTATTTCGATACCGGCAAGCTGGGCAAGGTTACGATGGCCCGCACATGGTGGCACGGCAATGTAGCGCACTTGCAGAAGGCCCCGGAGCGATTGGCGCAGCAGCCATCGAACCTGGATTGGGCGCGCTTTCTGGGTCCGGTGAAATGGCGCGACTGGGATCCGCAGCGTTTCTGGAATTTCCGGGCATACCTCGAATTCGGCGGCGGGCAGGTGACGGATCTGTTCACGCACTGGATCGACGTGGTTCACATGTTCATGGGCCAGGACAATCCGATTTCGGCGAGTGCCGCCGGGGGGATTTTGCATTACAAGGACGGCCGGACCGCTCCCGATACCATTAACGTTTTGCTTGAATATCCGAATGAATGGACGGCGACGTTTGAAGCCACGCTGGCGCCCGGAATCAAGGGGGCGGCAGTGGAGATGTGCGGTACGCTCGGCAAACTGCTGATAACCCGCGGCCAGTTCGAATTCCAGTCGATTGAAAAAGGGGCGCCGCCGGTGATAGTGAAGTCGCCTCGCGATCAGACGATTGACCACGTTGAGAACTTTCTCGACTGCTGCCGCTCGCGCAAGCTGCCCAATGGCGATGTCTATATCGGCCACCGTTCCGCTGCCGCGTCGCACCTGGGCAACATCGCCTATTTGCAGCGCCGCCGCCTCCGCTATAATCCTGAGCGTGAGGAGATTCTACCCCTATGAACCGCCGTTCCCTGATACGTGGCGCCGCCGCGATGTCCGCCGCCAGCTACATGCGTGTGCTGGGCGCCAATGACCGCGTGCAGCTTGGCCTGATTGGCTGCGGCGATCGCGGCGAATACGTGATGACCGTTTTCCAGAACAGCAAGCAAGTGGACGTCAACGCTGTCTGCGATATCTATGGCGCCAAGATCGACAAGGTGCAGCAAAAGGCCACGGCGGCCAAGGGCTTTAACGATCACCGCAAGCTGCTGGAGGCGAAAAACGTCGACGCGGTGCTGATCGCGACCCCCGATCACTGGCACTCCGGCTGCGCCATTGACGCGTTGAACGCGGGCAAAGATGTCTACGTGGAAAAGCCGTTGACGCTGACTATTGACGAAGGCCCGCCGATCGTAAAAGCCGCGCGTGTCAACAACCGCATCTGCCAGGTCGGGATGCAGCAGCGCTCCGGAGAGAATTATCTGCAGGCCAAGCGCGAGTATTTCGATACCGGCAAGCTGGGCAAGATCACCATGGCGCGCACGTGGTGGCACGGCAATACGTATCATCTGCGGAAGGCGCCAGCGGCCCTGCAGAGCCAGCCCTCCAATCTGGATTGGGCGCGCTTTCTGGGTCCCGTGAAATGGCGCGATTACGATCCGCAGCAGTACTTCAACTTCCGCGCCTATCTCGATTTCGGCGGCGGGCAAGTGACGGATCTGTTCACGCACTGGATCGACGTGGTCCACATGTTTATGGGCCAGGACAACCCGATTTCGGCGAGTGCCGCCGGTGGCGTTTACAACTACAAAGACGGCCGCACCGCGCCGGACACGATCAACGTGCTGCTCGAATATCCGAAGGAATGGGTGGCGACATTTGAAGCCACGCTTGCGCCGGGGATTAAGGGCGCCGCGGTGGAAATGTGCGGTACCGAAGGCAAGCTATTCATCACGCGGCAGGGGTATGAATTCACTTCCGCCGAGCGTGGCGCAGTGCCGGTGAAGGTACCGTACACGAAGGACCAGACGATTGACCACGTGCAGAACTTCCTTGATTGCTGCCGCTCGCGAAAGCTGCCGAATGCCGACGTGCAGATCGGCCATCGCTCCGCTGCCGCGTCGCATTTGGGCAACATTGCTTATGTTCAGAAACGCCGGCTGAACTACAATGCCGACCGCGAAGAGATTCTGCCGCTGTAGGGTCTCTAAGTTAGTACGCCGGTTCTGGCGCCTATACCGCTTCCAGTAGTTCGAAGTGCGACGGTTCTGGAATTTCGTCACCGTCCTCGCGCATCGCCGAAAGGTGCATTTCCATCGCCTTCGCCATTCGCGCTCTGGTCTCTTCCAAGTTGCGGCCAGTGGCCACACAGCCTGGAAGGTCGGGTGCGTAGGCACCATATCAGATGCTGGACTTCTCAAAAAGAACCAGGAACTTGTTCATACGATACTCGCCTGCTTCACTATAGACTTGTGCGTCTTGGGCGATATCTCGTCGGACTCATGTCCTGCAATCGTGACCTTCCCCGCCTTAGCTGGATGAACGAAACTGAGGATGGCTGCCTTCTTGACTCTTCAGAACCCAACCGTCCCTCCCCAGCAACTTCAGCATGTCACGGACCTTCACGATTCGACCCCTAATTCCGTCGTCACGCTCCTAGCCACAGCGACAAGTCTATACCCCGGGGCTTCAATCTCAGCCCACCGGACGCTCGGGAGCAGTAGAAGCTACGAATATGGGGAAGCGTAGCGTTTTCAATCCGGCCCCGCGAGCTACCCGGACTTGCGACATACGACCGGGCCGGATCGCAAGCCGGCGTTGAACCCATGCTCGCCCGGCTTTGTGCTAAGTTCCGCAGCGTCCATGCCCCGGTTGTAAACACGGTCTTTGTCGATACCGCCATTAGAATGGCGATTTCGTTCGCAAACGCGCGCTCAAAATCGGGAACCATGTAAACTAGGTAGATGTCTGGGATCCCGGCAGATGACCGCTATCGTTGAACGAGAGGACGATGGATTCGTGGCACTCTGCCCGGAACTGGATATTGCGATCCATGGCAACTCAATTGAAGAAGCGCGGACCAATCTGGTCGAGGCGCTCACGTTATTCTTTGATAGGGCTTCGCCTTCCGAGGTGTCCCAGCGGTTCTCGAACGGCACGGATTTGTTGACGCTCCGCCAATCGGAACTAGCCAAGGCCTCGTTTGAAGCCGACTGATTTGAGCTGGATCTATCTGGCGTGGCGTCGCGTTTCCAATCCGGCCCTGCGCGCTACTCAGTCTAGCGAATGTGCCGCAGCCGGAATCCCAAGTCCTCGCTCAACCCAGCCTCGACTGCGTTGGTGATGAGTCCCGCGGCGTCCATGCCCCGGATGTGAACGCGGTCCTTGTCGCGGTTGGAACTCAGTTTCATTCGCACCAGGTCCATCACCGGAATCACAAAGATATTCTGACCATGCAGCCCGGCGCGAACCGGTCGAATGCTGGGATGGGCGTCGAGTTCTTCCACCTTAACCTTCTCGCCTGAAAAACGCAAACGAACAGTGTTGCGTGCGCTATTCGTCTCACTGCCGGGCAGTATGTCCATCCCGGCCGAGTGCCGGGAATCGGAAGCCATGTTCTTCCGCAATGGCGACGACCTGCGGCAGATCTTCCCGCCGGATCATGACGTCAATGTCACAAGTCAACGAAGTGTGCGTCGAATCGGCGTTTTCCACATGGAGGAATACGGCGATCCCGCCACCAGGTTCGTGCGGCACACCGCCCTGCTCCAATGGCGCCGACAGCTTCCGGAGGGTGCCGATTAGCTCAAATACGCATTCGTCGAACCGGACGTTGACAAACTCCCCCTTGGAGGCGGCCCGACCTGTTCCCAATCGTCGCATCCCGGCGGTGTTGGCGCTTCAGTTGACCGGTTTTGAAGATCGCTTGTCAGCCGGACCTGTTGCCCGTGTTACCTTTGAAGTCGCTATGAGGCAACTGCAACCGGTGATCTGGATGAAGGGGACTTTCCTCAGTCCCCAGCATTTGCAAACGCAGGATCGATTTATAGAGAGTACACTCCGTTTCCATACGGAAGCGCTCAGCTTCCGGCCGTGGGGCTTTGGGCATGTTCGGATTGATCATGAGCAGTTGGCCGCGGGCAACATCGCGGTGGCTTCGGCGGCTGGAATTTTCCCCGATGGCATGCCGTTTGATATACCGGCGCCGGATTCGCCGCCGCCGCCCAAGCCCTTGGCGGAGGCTTTCGACGTCGATCAGAACGAGCTTGACGTGTTCCTCTGCATCCCGGAGCAGCGCATTCCCGGATTGAATATCTCGCTCGCCACGCGCAAGGATTCGGGAACGCGTTATTTCTCCGAAGTGGCCATGTTGCGCGACGAAAACAATGGGTTGAACGAGAAGCCTGTCCAGGTGGCGCGCAAGAATTTTCGCATTTTGACGAGCAACGAATCGCTCGATGGCTACTCCACCATTCGCTTCGCCCGCATCCGGCGCAACCCCACCGGCACTCTCGATGTCGACCAGAAATTTGTCCCCCCGACGCTCGACATCAGCGGCACGGAGTATCTGCTGGCCCTGACGCGCCGCCTGATTGAAATTCTCAGCGCGAAGAGTTCGCTGCTGGCCAATCAGCGGCGGCAAAAGAATCTGAGTCTCGCCGATTTCGGTACCGCCGACATCGCCAACTTCTGGCTGCTTTATACCATCAACTCCCACTTCCCGCAGTTCCAGCACTTGCTGGAAGTCCGGCGCGGCCACCCGGAATATCTCTATGAGGCGATGGCCTCGTTGGCGGGTTCGCTGACCACGTTTTCCATCAACTTGCATCCGCGCGACCTGCCGAAGTACGACCACGACAATCTCGGCGGCTGTTTCACTGAACTCGATGAGCAGATCCGGACGCTGCTCGAGACCGTCGTCCCCAGCAACTTTGTTTCGCTGCCGCTGAAATTGATGCAACCCAGTATCTATGGCACGCCGCTGGCGGAGGATCGCTTCCTCCGCAACACCCGCATGTACCTGGCGATTTCGGCGGACATGAACGAGGGCGACCTGATTGCCAAGACGCCATATCTGGTCAAGGTTTGCTCGGCCAATCACATTGAACATCTGGTCCGGCAAGCGCTGCCTGGAGTGTCGTTGACCCACGTGCCAAAACCGCCCAGCGCGGTGCCGGTAAAGTTGAACTGCCAGTACTTCAGCGTCGCGATGACCGGTGGCGCGTGGGAAGCCATCACGCGCGCCCGAAACCTGGCCGCGTACGTCCCTGGCGACCTGCCGAAACCCAACCTGGAACTGATCATCTTGCTGCCGGAGGCGGGATAAGGCGCTCCGGCGGCAACAGCGAGCTACTTCTTCAGAATGAAGATCACGACGACGATGATCGCGATCAGGAGCAAAACGCCGAGGGCGATGTAGATCATTTTGTTGCTGGCTGCCGGGGGCGCTTGCGGCATCCCGCCCGGCATCCCCTGCGGCGCCTGCGGCATACTGCCGGGCATGCTCGGCATGCCCGGTTGGAAATTTGGCGAATTGACGTTCATCTGTGGCCCGCTGAGATAGGGGTCCGATAGCTGGGGTCCATACAGGTGCGGGGCCGACACACTGCCCTGCTGGAAGTGAAGACCGTCGGAGCCCATGTACACCTGCGGCATGTTCATTTGGGGACCGGACATTTGCGGACCTGTCAGTTGAGGCGCACTGAATTGGGGGCCGGACACGTTGGCCATACCGCCGAGTGCGCCCATCATTCCGCCACCGCCGCCGCCCGCAACGCCGGCGGAGCCATCGCCGCCACCGGTGCCCGGGGCCATGAACACGCGGGTGTATTCACTCGGGCCGGTTGCGACCTGGCCGCCAGGCGAACCGGCGTTGCCCTGGGAAGGCAGACTGAAAACCTGTGTTGCGCTTGCAGGCGGCGGTCCGCCGAAGGCCGGTGGAGCGGGCGGAGGCGGTGTGCCGCTGCCGCCAAGTAAAGGAGGCACGGACCGGGGATTGCCGCCGGGAGCTCCGAACATCTGCGTGAATTCGCCAGGCGCGCCAAGCGGCTTCGATGGCGTGGGCGGCTGGGCGGGGAATGCAAAAGGAGTGGGTGGCGCGCCGGGGGTTGCCGGAGAGGTTAGCCCGCCGCCGGCATTAAACATTCGAGTGAACTCGCCGGGCTGCCCGCCGCGGGATAGTCCGGGTGTTGGCGGCAGGGTGCCGCCGGCGGAGGGATTGAATACGGGAGCGAAGGCGCCGCCGCCCGGAGGGGGAGGGGCCATCGGCGCGGGCGCCGCCGGTTGAGGAGCGCTGCCGGAAGGCGAATTAAACATCCGCGTGAAATCCCCGGCGGGAGTGGGCCGCGCCGTAGGGGGCGGCGGTGATGAAACTCTGGCCGGTTCAGGCGGAGCGGCGCTTCCTGGTTGCGCGTTGAACATCCGCGTGAACTCGCCGCCGGCCGGAGGAGCGGGCGGAGGAGGCGCCACGGACGGCACCGGCGCGTCCTGCGCTTTGGGCGGCGCGGCAGGAGCGGCGGTTACCGATTGCGCGTTGAACATCCGCGTGAATTCGCCGCCAGCCGGAGGAGCGGGGGGCGGGGCCACTTGCGCAGCCGGGGCTTTCGGCGTTTCCGGCGCCTTGGGCGGCTCGACAGGAGCGGCGGTTACCGATTGCGCGTTG
>Ga0163151_10000343_pt1 | contig 82357 bp, 64 predicted proteins | sample OliLakLV19MP5IB2_FD_145596 | JGI IMG/M metagenome (GOLD analysis project Ga0163151, IMG submission 145596) | Freshwater microbial mat bacterial communities from Lake Vanda, McMurdo Dry Valleys, Antarctica - Oligotrophic Lake LV.19.MP5.IB-2 | ecosystem: Environmental > Aquatic > Freshwater >...
CGAGTAGCATCCCCGCCATGGTCGACACCCCCCCGACGTCAGCGCCGCGGCTCACACCGCGCGAGAACCTGACCACGCTCCAGACGCACATCCTCGCCGAGGAGCAGAAGCACCCGCACGCCTCCGGCACCTTCTCGTGGATTCTCTCCGCCATGGCGCTCTCGGCGAAGGTCATCGCCGACAAGATCCGCCGCGCGCGGATCCAGGACGTGCTCGGTTCGCTCGACGGCGAGAACGTGCAGGGCGAGCGCCAGCAGAAGCTCGACGTCATCGCGAACGAGACGTTGTTGCGCTGCCTTGGCTCGCGCTCCGGCGTCGCGATCGTCGCCAGCGAAGAGGACGAGAACCCCACGTTCATCCAGCGGGACAGCGGCGGCGAGCGACCCTACTGCGTCTTGTTCGATCCGCTCGACGGATCTTCGAACCTCGACACGTGCGGCGCGGTGGGCACGATCTTCAGCATCCTCCGACACGACCGGCGCGCGTCGACGCCCGATGCATCCATCCTGCAGCGCGGTGTCGAGCAGGCGGCGGCGGGTTACATCCTGTACGGCAGCTCCACCGTTTTCGTGCTCACGACGGGAGCGGGTGTCTCGATGTTCGTCCTCGATCCGAGCATCGGTTCGTTCTTGCTCGTCGAGCACGGCATCCAGATCCCGAAAACGGGTAAGACGTATTCGGTCAACGAGGGCAATCGGCGCTCTTTTCCCGAGGGCTATCAGCGTTATCTCGATTGGGCGCAGTCGAACGGCTACACCAGCCGTTATTCGGGCACGATGGTCGCGGACGTGCACCGCACGCTCTTGAAGGGCGGGGTGTTCCTGTATCCGCCGACGAAGAAGTCGCCCGAGGGCAAGCTGCGACTGCTCTACGAAGTGAACCCGATGTCGATGATCATCGAGCAGGCGGGGGGCAAGGCCGTCGCGGTCACCGAGCGCGTGATGGAAGTGGTTCCGAAGACGCTGCACCAGCGCATCGCCTGCTGCATGGGGTCACCGGACGAGGTCGACCACGTGCTGCGTCACATCGCTTGAACGGCGTACCGCCGCGCCGGCACATCGCCGACCGTCACGTTGCGCGATCGTCGCGCCGGGTCCGTGGAGGATTCATGGGCCGAGGCTGGCGCGATGCGGTGCCGCTCGTTTTTGCGAGACCGTAGGCTCGATTCGCTCACGGGCTCTCGTACCGTCGAGCGGTGCCACTCGTGCCGGCGAGCCCGTAGACGGACTTCTCCGCACGTCGCTCAGTGCATGACCGTGCCGCGCGTATTCAGCACGATTTCGGCCTGGATCAGCTCGCCGTAGCTCGGCACGCCCATCGCCGCGCGCTCGGCGTCCGTCGTCGCGGGATCCAGCGGATGGAGCTTCCAACGCGCGAGCGCGGGATCCCAAGCGAACTGCGTCCCGTAACGCTGGGCAAGTCCTTGGCTCACGAGGTCCTTGTCGATCGCTTCGGCGGCAGCACGCAGCCCGAGCGGCTCGCCGAGTTCGGCGGCCTTCGACCCGAGAGTCGCCGCGAGCGCCCAGTCCTTCGGATCGTTCGACTCGGCCAGGACGACCGCGGCGCGGAAGTGATCGCGCCCCGAAGTCAATGCGCCCGACGCGGCGAGTTCGCGCGCGCGCTGCGCTCGTTCCGTCGTGAGCGCCATCGACTTCGCATCGGGATCGGCCAGAGGTTCGGCGTGTTCCGCGTCGTTCTCGAGCTCGGCCCACAAGCGATCGATCGCGGTTTTCGGCCCGGCGCAGGCGCTGATCAGGAGGGCGAGAATGGCGAGGATCGGCATCCGGTTCTTCATGGAGGCGGCGACCATGCGCATCGCTTGTCCGCGGCGCAAGGGCTTCGACCCCCTCGCGGCACTGGCCCGCGAGTGCTTTCCCGAGCGAAACGGGCTCCCGCCCGCAGTTTTCCGGGTTCCTTTACGCATGTCCGCCCCAACGCCGGGCCGATCCCCGTATCGTGTTCGCTACGGCCCGGGACCTCTAGAACCCCGGGCCCCGCTGTTTGCGCCTCCACGGGAGTCGCGTGCAGCTCGTGAAACCTCTGCAGAAGGAGAACCCACTATGAAGACGATTATCGCCGCGCTGGCTCTCGTGAGCTTGGTCGCCTGCAACACGGAGAAGAAGTCGGTTGCCGACGACTCCGGTGCCAACATGCCGAAGGTCGGCTGCTGCGAAAGCAGCAAGGCTGGTTGCGATGACGCCGCGAAGGCGTCGTGTGATTCGGCGGCCAAGAGTTCTTGCGAAGCCAGCAAGTCGAGCTGCACCGCGAAGCCGCAAGGCTGAGCGCGTGAGCGCTACGCCCACGGGTAACGATCGCGAAAGCTGTCAGTACCCGTAGCGAGCGCCCGACCATGACACCCACCGGGTGTGATGGCGAGCCGATCAGGCCAACGTCGGGGCCGACCTTCGGGTCGGTCCCGACGTCTTTGTGTCCCTGATCCGCTTCACCGCGCCTGCGCGCGGACTTCGATCGCATGCACCTCGAAGACGAGCGTCGCACCGGGCGGCACGAGCCCCGCGACCCCCTCGTCGCCGTATGCGAGCGCCGGCGGGACGACGATGCGTCGGCGTCCGTCGGCCCGGATGCCGAGGAGTCCGTCGTCGAGGCCGTGCAGGAACGCTTCGCCGAGCCGGACCGGCACGGGCAACCCTCGGTCGAGCGTCGAGTCCACGCGGGTGCCGTCCTCGAGCGAGACGACGTAGTCCAGAAGCACTTCGTCGCCGAGCGCGGCCGGCTCACCGGCACCCTGCAGGAGTTCCTCGTACACGACGCCGGTCGTCGTGCGCACGGAAGGGGCGTCGTACTGCGTGGCGCGCCGTGTCGCGCTGCAACTCGTGCACGCGATAGCGAGAGCCGCGACACCTGCGAGCGCGCGCGTGTTCACCGGCGCACCTCGCGGATCTCGATGTGCGCGAGCAAGAGCGTTCCGGGCGGAATTCCAGCACTCGGGAGGCCGCCCGCGCCGTACGCGGATTCGGGCGGGAGCATGATCTCGGCGACGGTGCCCGCGCGCAGCCCGACGAGCGCGCGCGAGAGTCCGGGCATGAGTCCGCCCTCCACTCCGACGCGTCCTCGGATCGGCATGCCGAGAGTTTTCGTGGAGAGGACGATCACGGGCTCGAGCAGCGCGGCCAGTGGTGCCGGCGCCGGTGCCGTGCCGATCGGTTCGCTCGCGCTCGCATCGTCGCCAGGCGCCGATGGCGGAACGGTCGCGACGGGCGCGGCGTTCGTCGCAGCGGTTGCGGTCGGCGCGGCGTCGGTCGCTGCGTCGGTCGCTGCGTTCGCGTCCGTCGCCGAGTCGAGAGGCTTCGCTTGCGCCGGATCGGTTTCGGAGGGTTCCGGCTGCGCGACGTCGACCTCCTGCTCGCCTCGAACCTCGGCGCCCGCGGGGTCGGTCGCGGGGGCTGCGTTCTCGGTCCTGGCGGCGTCCGTCTCCGGCTTGGCCACGTCGCCCTTCGACTTCTCGTCGGTTGTCGCGGTCGGAGCCACTGACCCTTCGACGGACGTGCCCGCGATCTCGACCGGCTTCGCGTCGGACGCCGCGTCGCTCTTCGCCGTCTCGGTCGGCGCGTCCGCGGACTTCTTGTCCGTGCCGCGCTTCGACTTGGACTTCGGCTTCTCGGACTCCGCGTCTTCGATGGCCTCGACCGGCACGGCTTCGGGTTCGGTCGGTTGCAGCGTCGGCACGTACGACAACGTCATCGAGAGCGCGACCTCGTCACCCGGAGCGACGATCGAGCCTTGACCCTCGGCGATGACTTCGACGCGCACGCCGCCCTCGAGCTCGAGCACGCGCCTCTTCTCCGGCGGCAGGATCTCGGGCTTTGCTCGAGCTGTGGCACGTTCGCCTCGCGCTTCCATCGAGTGACTCGACCCCGAGGAAGGCGGCGCCTCGTCGCGAGAACACGCCGCAAGGACGGCGAGGAGGAACGCTGCCCGAATCGTCGAGGTCTTCACGCCCCTCATCCTGCCAGGATCGAGGCGATGCACGCCACGTCGACGATGTCGTCGGGCTTGCAACCGCGCGAGAGGTCCATGAACGGCCGCTCCAACCCTTGAACGAGCGGCCCCAGCGCCTTCGCGCCGCCTAGACGCTCACTCAGCTTGTACGCGATGTTCCCTGCGTCGAGGTCGGGGAAGACGAGCACGTTGGCCTTGCCACCGAGCGGCGATCCGGGCGCTTTCCTGTCGGCGACCGTCGGCACGATCGCGGCGTCGACTTGCAACTCGCCGTCGCACGTCAATCCCGGCGCGCGGCGCTTCAAGAGCTCCGTGGCCTTCTTCACCTTGTCGACTTTCGGATGCGACGCCGATCCGTGCGTCGAGAACGACAGCATCGCGACGCGCGGCGCTTCGCCGGTCAACTTGCGATGCGACTCCGCCGCCGCGAGCGCGATGTCGCAGAGTTGCTCCGCCGTCGGATCGGGCACGACGCCGCAGTCGGCGTACGTGTAGACGCGATCGGCGAACACCATGAGGAAGCACGACGAGAGCGTCGCGTTACCGCGCGTGAGGCCGATGACTTGGAGGCCGGCGCGTAGGACGTCGGCGGTCGCTGCTTCGCTGCCCGCGACGCCGGCGTGACAGTCGCCGGATTGGACTAGGAACGCGCCGAAGACGATCGCGTCGTTCGCGCGAGCGGTCGCTTCCTCGTGCGTCATCCCTTTCCCCTTGCGGCGCTCGTGGAGTTCGGCGGCGAAGTGCTTCGTGCGCGGGTCCTTCTTGATCGAGACGACCTCGATGCCGGGCGGCGCGGCGGACGCCATCTTGCCGGCATCGATCAGGACCGGAGTGCAGAGGCCTTGCGCAACGAGGCGGGCGGCAGCCTGGAGGACGCGCGGGTCCTGCGTTTCCGGGAGGACGATGCGCCGGTTCGCGCGCCGGGATTTCTCGTGGATCTCGAGGAGGACGTTCATCGGGGGCGAGTTTCCTCGGCGCGGTGGAGGCAGCGCAAGGTTCGCTTGGGTTCCCGTCGCGAGGAGCGGCGGAAAGTGAGCGCTCGATCGCGTCACGAGCGCGCCGCGGGTCCCCATTGGCAGGGTTTCGCCGCGCGCAGTAGGTTCGAGGCATGGACATCGATATCTCGTTCAGCGAACCCGAGAGGGCGTACGTCGATCAGCAAATCCGCGAGGGGCGCGCGGCGAACGAGGGCGAAGTGCTGCGCGAAGCTCTTCAGTTGATGATGGAGCGCGAGGTCGACGAGCGCCGGAAGTACGAGGAGTGGCGCGAGCGGACGCGGCGTGAACTCGACGAGGCTTACGAGGATTCGCTGACCGAGGAGGGCCTCGACGGTCCGACGTTCTTCGAAGAGCTGAGGGTCAAGATCGAAGCGCGCGGGAGCCAGCCGTCGTGAAGCGCTACCGCATTTCCTCGCGCGCGGAGCGTGACCTCGACGAGATCACCGAGCGGATCGCGCGCTAATCCGGTCAGCGCCGCGCGGAGCTTTTCCGCGCGGAGATCCTGCGCAACATCTCGAACCTCGCCCTGTTTCCGCACGCCGGGCACGAGCGCGAGGATCTGACGTCGAAGGCGCTGCTGTTCTGAACCGTCGATTCCTATCTGATCGCATACCGGCCCGACTCGGATCCGCTGCGCGTGCTCCGCATCATGCACGGCGCACGCGATCCCGAAGATCTGCGCGGGTTCGTCGGCGAGTTCATTCCGCCGTACATCGTGTCCGGCGCTTCCGTGATCGACTTGCCACTGAACACGGAGGAGATGGAGTTCGTCGCGGCGCGCGTACGCTTGGGCCGTGCTCCGAGTGCGACCGATCTCTTGCTCCGTGGCTTGCGCTCCATGATCGACCCGGCTGCCGAGGATCTGCGCGCCTATGGGGCTTGGCGCGAAGAGACTCGCCGCGAGATCGAATTCGGATACCAGGAGTGCCTCCGGGGGTAGTTCGTCGATGGGGAGGCGGCGTTCGAGCGTATTCGCCTCCGGATCGAAACGCGTGGGAAGCACGCGTCGTGAGCGCGCCACCTTTCACCCCCGCGGAGCGAAGCGAGGAGGACTCAGAGCCCGTGAAGAATGCACGGGCGACGCGCTGCGGAGCGGCGCAGATGGTGTCTGGGAGCGTGTAGGCTCGATTCCTTCACGCGCTCTCAGCTCTCGGTGCCGCCTAGGAGCTGGGACGGCACATCCATCTCCATCCGCAACACCGCGAGCCCGTGCGTCTTCCCCTGCGCGTCCGTCTTCAAGCTCGCCGACCCGCCGCCGCCGAGGCTGTCCTCGAGCAGGAAGTTCAAGAGGCGCAGGTTGTCCGCCTCATAACGCTTCACTGCGCCGACGTTGATCGCGGCCATGTGCAACCGCACGCGCTCGGCCGTCAGATGTTCCTTGAGGAACGCATACGCCGCATCGCTGCGCGCGAGCACGCCGACATTGGAGCCTTCGCCCTTGTCGCCGGAACGGGCGGTCGCGATGCGGGAGAGGGGGACTTTGGGCATGGCGGGAGGACTCGCGAAACGGTGCGGAATCAAACGGTGACGACGGTGACCTTCGGCGTCACGAACTCCTTGCGGAGCAGCGCGGGCCAGAACCCGATGATCTCGGTCGCCTTGGGACGGCCGCCGGCGAAACCGGTCACGCCCGGCGGACCACTGGTCACGAGCGGCACGAGCTCCATCCCGAAGCGATCGACCTTCGCTTGATCGGGGCCTTTGACGCCCATGCGCAGCACGATCTCGCTCGGGTCGGCGCGGTCGGCAGCGGCGATGCCGGCGTGCACGGTGTTCGCGCCGAGGAACTCGACCAGGCGCTCCTTCGCGGAGTACTCGAAGCCGTCGGACGCGAGGCGCTGCCACACGATCTCGGCGCACAGTTTGGCCTTGTCGAGCGCGTCGGGACCGCTGATCGTCAGCTCGCCGACGGCCTTGAAGCCGTCCTGATAGCTCGCCGACACCTTGTAGTAGGGCGTCGCCGGACCACCGCGCACGCCGTCGATCGCGACGCGGTCCTTCCCGTCCTGGCGCATGCGGATCGTCGTGAAATCGGCCGTGCAGTCGGGGCCGAGATACGCGCGCGGGTCGCCCATCTCGTAGGCGAGCTGGTGCGCGATCGTGCTCTCGTCGATTCTGCCGCCCGTGCCAGCGTGCTTCACGATCGCGAACGTGCCGTCGGCCTTCATCTCGATCAGCGGATAGCCGATCCGCGCCATGTCGGGGATCGTGCGCCAGTCGGTGAAGTTGCCGCCCGTGCATTGCGCGCCGCATTCGACGATGTGGCCCGCGACCGTTCCGGCGGCGAGCAGGTGGTGGTCGGTCGTCTTCCAGCCGAACTCGTGGATCATCGGGCCGACGACGAGGCCGGGATCCGTGCCGCGGCCGGTGATCACGATCTGCGCACCCTGGTCGAGCGCCTGTGCGATCGGGAACGCGCCCAAGTAGACGTTCGCGCTCGTCACGCGGTCGCGCACGCTCGTGAGCGGCGCCTTCGTGTCCATGTTCGCGAGTGTTTCGCCGGCTGCGGTCAACTCGTCGATGCGCTGGAGCACGTCGTCGCCTTCGACGATGCCGAGCTTGATCCCCTTGTACCCGCGCTTCGCGATTGTCCCAGCGATCGCGTCCATGCAGCCGCGCGGGTTCACGCCGCCGGCGTTCGCGACGACTTTGATCTTCTTCTCGACGAGGTCGGGCAGGATCCGGTCGATCAGCCGCACGAAGTCCGTCGCGTAGCCCGCGTTCGGGTTGCGCGACTTCAGCTTCTGCATGATCGACATCGTGACCTCGGCCAGATAGTCGAGCGTCAGGTAGTCGACCGGCCCTTCGCGCACGAGGCGCACGGGCGCCAGGATCGAGTCGCCCCAGAAACCCTGGCCGTTGGCGATGCGGACGATGTCTCGTTGAGCCATGGATTCCTGTTCGAGCTGCGCCGGGTGCTTCGGGCGGAAGAGTCTACCGGCGCCGTCGTGACGCCTGAAGGAGACGGAACGGACTTCTCGTTCGGGTCGGGCTCGAACCGCGACGCGCCTCAAGATCCGACCCGCAGAGCCTCGATCTAGAGCCTCGAACGGATCTGCGCGGCGCGCGGCTGCGTTCGTCCCGCCAGGCTAGGGCCCCTTCCCTTTGAACCATCCCCCGGTCCCGCTCGACGAGGCTCAGCGCCTCGCTGAGCTCAAGAGTCTGCGCATCCTCGACACGGATCCGGAGGCTTCGTTCGACGACCTCGTGCGCATCGCCGCGCGGATCACGGGCTCACCGGTGGGCTTGATCTCGTTGGTCGACGCGGACCGCATCTGGGTCAAGGCTCGAACGGGCATCGAGGCCACGCAGGTGCCGCGCGATCTCAGCTTGTGCGGTCTGACGATCCGGGATCCAGGTCGCCCCTTGGTCATCACGGACGCGGTGGCGGATCCGCGTTCGTGCGAGAACGTGTTCGTCACGCATGGCCCGCGAGTTCGTGCCTACGTGGGCGTTGCGCTCGTTTCGGCGGCGGGCAATGCGCTCGGCGTCCTCTCCGTCTTCGACAAGGTCCCGCGCGAGTACTCGACCGAGCACGTGGACCTCTTGCTCGCGCTCGGTCGTCAGGTGACGGCGCTGCTCGAACTGCGCCGCGCTGGACTCTCGGTCGCCGACTCCGCTCGTCGCGAGGAGAGCGTCTCGTCGGAGTTGCGCCGCAGCCAACGTCGTCTGGAGATCCTGAACGAGTTCGCGGAGGCGATCCACTCCGACCTACTCGTCGCGGACGTGACACGCATCGCTGTGGGCGTCCTTGCGCGCCATCTGCGTGGGATGCGCGTCGCGTACTCGACGATCGACGACCGTGGTCGGCTCGAAGTCCTCGATTCGATCGAGCCCGACGACATGCCACACCTCGCTGGCGGCGGGTTCGACATTTCGGTCGCGCCCACGTACTGGGCCTCGCTGCGCAGCGGGGAGATCGTGATCATGGAGGACGTTCGACAGAGCCGCATGCTCGCGCCGCTCTGCGACGCGTTCCTCGCGGGCAAAGTGGAATCGTGCCTGGACGTGCCCGTGAAGCACGGCTCGGGGTTGACCGGACTTCTCTGTTTCGATGCGCCCGCACCGCGCTCTTGGTCTGCCCACGAGGTGAGCCTGCTCTCGGAAGTTGCGGTGCAACTCGGCCACTATCTCCAGCGAGCGCAACTGCAGGCCGAGCGCGACGCAGCCGACGAGCTGCGTCGCATCCACGATGAACGTTGGCGCCTCGCGATGCAGGGCACGGGTGATTCGATCTGGGACCTCGAGGTCGCCACGGGCGTGCTCTTCTGCTCCGCGCGATTGTCCGACTTGATCGGCGCCGACGTGCCGATGCCGACGAACATCTCCGAGTGGCATGCTCGCATCCACGCGGACGATCTGCCGGCCGTGCGCGCTGCGCTCTACGGGCACATCGCCGGTAACAGTCCGGCCTATCGCGCCGAGTACCGCGTGACGACGGCTCGCGGCGGCATGCGTTGGGTGTTGGATCGCGGCCGAGCCATCCTCGACGCGAACGGGGCGATACTGCGCATCGCGGGGACGCACGCGGACATCACGGCACGCAAGCTGTGGGAACAGGAACTCTCGATCGCACGTGACGCCGCGCTCGACACTGCCCGACTCAAGTCGCAGTTCTTGGCGAACATGAGCCACGAGATCCGCACGCCGATGAACGGCGTGATCGGGATGGTGGACTTGCTGCTCCAGACGGAACTGGACCTCGAGCAGCGCAGCTACGCCGAAACCGTGCGTGCGTGCGGTCAAGGGCTCCTGACCGTCCTGAACGACATCCTCGATTGGTCGAAGATCGAGGCCGGCAAACTCGAATTGGAGTCCGTTTCGTTCGACCCGTCACAGCTCCTCGAGGACGTCGTCGAACTGTCCGCGTCCGTCGCGCACTCGAAGGGAATTCGCGTTGCAGCGGCGCCCATGCCGGACTTTCCCCGACTCGTGATGGGTGATCCTCACCGCCTGCGCCAAGTCCTCTCGAATCTCATAGGAAATGCCGTCAAATTCACCGGCAAGGGCGGTGTGATCGTGCGCGCCGAGTCGGTTCGTGGTGGACCGGATCAAGCCGTCCTGCGCTTCGAAATCGAGGACACCGGAATCGGTATCGACGCGGATGCGCAAGCGCGACTGTTCAAGAGCTTCAGCCAAGCGGATGGGTCGACCAGCCGGCGATTCGGTGGAACGGGCCTTGGGCTCGCGATCAGCCGTCAACTCGTCGAGCTCATGGGCGGCAAGATCGGGATCGTCTCGGAACCGGGACTCGGCTCCACGTTCTGGTTCCAGATCGCGCTCCGCGCGGCTCCGGGAGCCACCTTGCGCGTGGAACGACCGCTCGCGGGTCGCCGCTATCTCGTTGCGACCGCGCACGCACTCGAAGGCCAAGCGATCGCGGCTCAACTCGGGTGTTTGGGCGCGGAATGCGCACTCGTCGCGGATCTCGAATCGGCTGCACGTCGCGCCGCCGCCGATGGACTCCAGCCGTTCGACGGGATCCTCGTCGACCATGATTTGATCGCTCTCTCGGGAAGGGTCGTTCCTCCGATTCTCCCCGCGACCGCACCCGTGCTGCTCTTGTCGCCACTCAGCGCACAGCTCGACGCCGAGCAAATTCTCGCGCGCGGTTGGTACGCGCAGATCGGGCTGCCCGCGCGCCGCTCGCGTCTCGAAGCCGCGCTCGCGGGCCTGGATGTTTCCTCTGCGTTGCCTGCCGGCTCACCGCGCCGGGGCACGAGTCCGGCCGCGAACCTGGGCCGACGTCGTGTTCTTCTCGCGGAGGACAATCTGGTGAACCAGAAGGTCGCGACCCGCATGTTGGAACGCATGGGGTGCGCGGTGGAAGTCGCAGCGGACGGACAAGCGGCGATCGACGCCTGGGAGCGCGGCTCTCACGACGTCGTGCTCATGGACCTGCAAATGCCCGGTGTCGACGGACTCGAGGCGACCGCCACGATCCGCGATCGTGAGAAGCTCCGTGGTGCGCGCGTGCCCATCCTCGCGCTCACCGCCAGCGCCGCGGGCGAGGACCGATCCCGCTGTCTCGCCGCGGGCATGGACGACTGCCTCACGAAGCCGATCCAATCCGCGACCCTTCTCGCAGCACTGCAACGTTGGGTTCCCGTGCGAGACCAGAACGCGCCTGTGGCGCCGTGATCATGAGCGTCAAGCCATCGCCGCGGTGAGCAGGCGATGGAAGTGGTGCACGGCTGCTTCGCGTTCCGGCGCGTAGCGGCCGCGCTCGTACAGACGAGCGTGCATGCCGCGTTGCACGTCCACGACGACGGCTTCGTCCTCGAACTCGATGCGGTCGAGGTCGGCGTCGCCATCGCGCTCGAACGCTGCGGAATCGGAAATCCACGTCTCGAATCGCACGCGCGAACGTTCGACGCCGCGCGGCTCCACGAGGTTCAGCGAGAGGCCCCACGGATAGAAGTTGAGCATCAGGTTCGGAAACACCCAGGCGTAGTACGCCGCGACGCGCGCTCCGCTCCCGGCGAAGGCCGGTGCGCCCGGCTTGGCGTGCGCGATCTGGATGCTCGCGTGCCGGAAGAGTTCGGTGCGGTAACTCTCGAATTCGACGGTGGCATTCAGCGTCGGATGAACGAACGGGATGTGGAGTCCCTCGAGGAAATTGTCGCAGTAAAGCGCCCAATTCGCCGCGAACTCGAACGTCCTGTCGCGTGAGGCATCGTGAACGAGCCGCTCGAACGGCACGTCCGTGAGGCGCGCAGCGAGGTCGGACACCAACTCGTCGAGACTGTGCCGCGGCGCGAGAGCCGTGAATCGCAGCGGGCCGAATCGTTGCAGCGGCAGTGAGCGCAAGTCGTCGCGGTGCGTCGGGAAGTGCTCCGCGCCCTGGAATTCGGGCGCCGAACGGAATGCGCCGTCGAGACCGAATCTTCGACCGTGGTACCCACACGTCATCGACGTCGCGTTGCAGGTCTTGTGAGCGATGATCGAGCCGCGGTGCGTGCACACGTTCGAGAGCACGCGCTCGACGCCGGCTTCGTCGCGCGCGAGGACCAACGGTTCCCCGACGAGTCCGTCGAGCAACGTGAACGGAGCGATGCCCGGACCCGTCGCCGGGAGGTCGGCGCGCGCGTACTGCCACGAGCGGGCGAACACGAGCTCGCGCTGTCGATCGTAGAGCGCGGGATCCGTGTAGAGCCGCGCGGGCGGTGTCTCGGCCTTCCGTACGTCGGGATGGATGTCGATGCGCAGGGGATCCATGGGTTTGCTCCGCGCCACACCGTACGCGGAGTGAGCGGTGAGGCCAACTCGCAGCGTGGACTCAACCGCCGATGGGGCGCAGCGGTCGAGCGCGCGGATCACGCGCCGCTTCGGTGATCCAGTTCGCGAGTGCCATGGTGTCGAGTTCATCGGCGACACGCTCAGCTGACAGACGCTCCGCGCATTTCGCGGCGATGCTCTGGAATCCCGTTTCGCGGCCGGCATCGAGGTGAATGCAGGCCGCGGCCCACTGCGAGAGCGCGCGCGCGACTTCGCCGAGCGCCGTTGCGCGGTTCGCTCTCCAGACGTCCTCGAAGGCCTCGTGCGCAGCCCGGGTCGCTCCGGAGTCGAGCTGCTCGAGCGCGGCGGCCAGCTCCGGCGCAGCGCGCCACGAACTCACGGCACGAGCTCGACGCGCGCGTCATCGAAATGCACGTGCGCATTCTTCACGAACACGCCCGCGTGGCGCGCGCCGTCCGGCACCGATTCGAGTCGAGCTTCGACGGGTACCGAGGCGCCGACGCGAATTTCCATCCGCGCGTCCTCGAAAACGCGCACGGAGAGGTCGGTCACAGCACCGGCCTGGACCGCGGGCGAGAGCGCGATGGTGCGCGTGCGTCGCAGCGTCGACGATCCACGCGCTGCCGAGTTCAGCGTCCACAGGCCGATGAAGCCACGATCGTCGATGCCGACGATGGTCACGGCGCGCTCGGGGGCTCCGGCGACGACGAGGCCGGCGGTCCACCCTGGCACCCGTTCGCCTTCCGGCCGCAACGTCGCACGTACGACGTACTCGCCCGTCAGTGCGAGGGACGCGTCGACGAGAGCGGCACTGCGAACGCCGCGTAGCTGGATCGAACCGACGCCGGGTTCGAAGGAGTCGATCGGTGCGGCGAGAAGCGGTTCCCACGCATCCGGCGCGGCGGACAGGACGCGGATCGAGCCTTGGAGCAGCCCGCGCGTCCGGGCTTCCTTGCGCAGTTCCGTCGCGAGCGGCTCGAGCGGCTCGCCGAGCACTTGCGCGAGATCCGCGGCCAGCGTCGATGCGCGCAGGACGAACCCGGCCGTGCGGTAGTCGGCGATCAGTGCCGATCCGACGCGCGCGAGTTCGCTCGTTTTCTGCCGCGACGCCCGCAAGGCTGCATTGCGACGATCGAGCTTCGAGAGACGCTTCATCAAGGCCTCACGTCGCTCGTCGTCGAGAGCGAACTTCGCGCGGTCCGCGAGGTCGAGGACCTCCTCGATCAGCGCGGCCGCCGACGAACTGCGACCGATGCGCTCGAAGACTTCCGCTTGTCGGAGGAGCAGTTCAGCATCCGGAGCACCCTTGTCGATCCGCGTGCGAACCCACTCGAAGTGCACGAGTGCGCGCGACAGCAATTCTTCCGCGTCCGGCGCGCCCTTCTTCTTCTTCGGGTCATTCGCTGCAGCCATCAATCGCTCGATGCGTTGGATGCGCATCGTGCGTGCCTTCGCGTCGAGGCCGTGCAGCGGAGCGACCTCGCTCAGGATCCAGGCCACCCAATCGCGTTCGAACGAGGAGAAGTCGGGATGGTTGCGCGGCGAGTGCTTGCCGAGGAACCAGCGCTCGAAGAGCTCGAACGATGCGGAACCCTTCTGGATGACCTCGTCGCGGTACTGCGCGTAGAGCGGTCGATACACGTGCTCCAGCGTCGCTGGATCCTCGTACTCCTGCAGGTAGTACACGAGGCCCCATCCCCAGGCGTAGTACTCCGGGCCGTACGATCCCACGCCGGCGTACTCGACGACGTCGCGCAAGCGCGGCGCTTTCTTCGACGCGATCTGGAACCTCAAATTATCGAGGCGGCGTTCGGCCGCGCGCGGCCAGAGAACGCGACCATCCGCCATTGCGACCGTGCCCTCGAAGAAGCTCGACGTGCCTTCGTTCAGCCACGCCGGGACCTGACTCCCTCCCGCGAGCAGCGTCATGAACTGATGGCTCGCCTCGTGGAACATCGTCTCGAGCATGTCGTCGAGAGATCCCGAGGTCTTGCGCGTGTCGTAGGCGTGGACTTCGCTCGTTCCAGGCGACCACCACCCCTCGGGCTCGCCGGCGCCGGGCCAACCGAGGAGCATCGTGGGCTTGTCCGGCGCGATGCGGATCGTCGCTTTCGTGCCGCGTGCGCGCTTCGCATCACCGTCGAAGTACACGCGCACGTAAAACGCGTGGACATCGTCCATCAAGCTCCCCAGTCGCTCGACGACCTTGGGTTCCAAGTGACAGACGAGGCGATAGTGCTCGGTCTCGCGCTCGACGACTGCCGTCGCTGCGTCCTTCGCCGCGACCTCGGACCCGGGCTGCTCCAACTCGATCTTCGCGAAGGCGGCGCGCGCGCGAGCGAGCAATTCCGTCGCGGTTCGCGCGTCCTTTCCGCGCGTGATCCGGGGCAGCGTTTCCGCGATGCGCAAAGCGCGCTCGGCGTCACCCGCAGCGAGGAGATCGTCGACCGCACCGAGCAACGTGGACGCGACCTTGCGCACGAACGGGTCGCGACGCGCGGAGAGGGGATCGAGCCGGCGCACGGACGCCAACGCCGTTTTCGCTTCGGCGTCGCGTCCCAGTCGCTCCCACCCCGCGGCCGCGAGATCCATGTGGTGCGCCGCCTCGTCCAAGCGGTCGAGGGCCTCGAGCGCGGCTGCGAACAGTCGTTCTTCTTCGGGGGGAAGCTCGACGCGTCGCGCTCGATCCTCCAACAGCTCTGCAAGGGCAGGCCAGTCGCGCGTCTTCTCCAACTCGCGCGCTCGATCGAGCGCGGTCGGCGCAGGCGCCTGCACCGACGACGGCGCCCGCCGTGCTTCGCCCTCCATGGGCCCGGGAACGCCGGGCACGTGGAGGAGGAGCAGAGCGGGCGCGAAGAGTTGCAGCCTCACCGTACAGGCTCAGCTGCCGTGATCACTTGGCCGTGGCTTGGAAACTCGTCGTGCCGGAGAACTCCATGGACTGCTCGATGGCCATCTCACGGCCTCCGACCTTCATGCTGATCGACTGATCCGACTTGAAGTTGTTCGTGCCCGACATGTCGAGCGAATGGAAGTGACCGCCGCCCACGTTCCAGAGCAGTTCGCCTTCCGCCTCCAGCTCGTACTCGACGTCGAGGCTGGTGATATCCATGCTCTCGACGCCTTCGGGCGGATCTTGGTCCTTCAACTGCTCGCGGACCCGCTCTGTCATGTCCGTCTTGGCCTTGATCGCGATGGTCAGTTTCACGACCGCGCACTGGGTGCCGTCGACCTCGCGCATGCCGGTGAACTTCGCGGTCGCCTTGCCCTCGACGTCCTCGCCGAACATGTCGGCCAAGTTCTCCATGCCCGAAGGGCCCATGCCCATCCCGTCTTCCTTGGCGCCCGACTCCTTCGGCTTCATCGCGAGGTCGCCGCCCGGCGCGAGGACGTCGACGAGTTCCTTGGGATCGATCTCCCATTCCTCGCCCTCCTTGACCTCACCCTCGGGGAGCAGCGCGCGCAGGTCCATGTCTTCGCGCAAACCCTCGAGCAACTTCTCCTCGCCGCCCGCCGGATCGAAAGCGCGGACGAACTCCGTCTTCTCGGCGTCCCACGTGAAGCTCACTGACTTGCCTTCGAGCTCACTCTCCGCGGAGGAGTTCGTGTCCGCGTCGCGCGACTGCCCCATGATCTCCATCTTCATGGAGGTCGTGACGTCGCTACCGAGCGCGTCGTACGTGCGCTTCAGCTTCTTCGGTGCGCCGCCATCGACCTTGGCGTACTCGTCGGTGACCGAGACCTTGTACTCGATGCCCATCGTCATCTCGATGTCGGGCATCATCCCGCCCGCGGCACCGCCCATCGTCATGTCCTCGAGGCTGAGGTCGCTTTTCATCTCGAAGCTCTTCGTGAGGCTCTTGCCCTCCGCGACCGTGAAGGCGACCCGGGTCGCCGGTGCGTTCGAGCCGAGCAAGAGCGGCAGGGGAAGGAGGAGCGTGGAGAGCTTCAGGATCTGAGTCGCGTTCATGTTGGGCGGTGTGCCGGAGCCGGTGTGCGGTAGATGGGCTGGCGGGTGTTCCCGCGCGCCGAGCCGGTCCATTGGGTGGCGGCGAGTATAGGGCTTCCGCGCTCCGGTCCTTCAGGGCCTACCAGATCCGAACGCGCGGATCGCGCACTCGGAGTACTCACGACCGAGGCCCGCCCCGCCGCAGCGAGACAGGCCTCGGTATGCGCCCAAATGGGCCAGTTCTCTACCGATCACCGGCCAGCGTCGGCCGTCAGCGATGGCGGTGCGATCACGGGCAGAACGTGACCGCCAAGCCGTCGCTGAGGTTGAACCCCGCTCCGCCGCCGGCCGGGTTGCGGTACCAGTACTGGAACCGCCACAGGCTGCCGGCCGTTATCGGTGCGGGCGCCGCGCCATAGTTGATGGCGTAGTGCGCGTCGCCGATGAAGTCGGCCGTGACGAGGGGGAGGCGGAACACCGAGCCGCCCACGCAACGGAATCCGTTGCCGAACGGCTGCTGCACGGCGCTCGTGCCGTAGAAGAAGATGCCCGACGACCCCGCCGGCAGTTGCGTCGCGATCAGCTCGAAGTCGTTCGTCGAGATGTTCGGGGTGCCCTGGTAGGTCATGACCGACCCGGGCCCGACCGAGTTCGGCGACGTCGAGCAGTAGTTCACCGGCGTCGCGCAAGGCGGAACGGGTGTGTCGATCCACAGGATCTTGACGTCGTCGATGTTCCAGCCGCCGTAGTTCGTGGTGCCATTCGACTTGATGCGCCACTCGACCTGGACCGACGGGTTGTTGTTGGCGATCGCACCCAGGAAGACCTCCTGTTGGATCCAGGCCCCGTCGTTCAGGTTCGAGGTCTGGTTGATGAAGATCTGCGTCCCGTTCACGAGGATTCGCGCCTGATCGGAGGCCGATCCTTGCACCGACAGCCAGCGGCGAAAGCGCAGGCGGACGCTCGAGGCTCCCGTGCAATTCGTGACCGGCGCGCGCAGGTAAGCATGGACATTCGCCCCGTAGGCGCCGTTCGCGGTGCCCGCGCCGAGGTCAGTGCCCCAAGCCGTGTTCGGGCTGAACGCGTTCGCTGGGTCCGACCAACCCGTACCGGTCTTGCCTTCCGGGAGCCCACGCTGCCAGTCGTCGGTGGAGCTCGAGGTGTCACCGACGGATGCGTGCGTCCAGCCCTCATCGGTCGAGGTGTCGAAGCTGTGGAACCGCAACACGCTGACGATGCCGACGTCGAACTCGACGAGTGAGTTCGGCGCCGAGGAGGGGAAGTTGACGGTCGCGGCGCCGTTGTTCGTGGCCGAGAGGTAGTACTCGACGTGTGCCGGCGCCGCGACTCCTGGAATCGAAACCGTCCAAGAGTTGCCGCTCGTGTTCGTCATCGGCAGGACGTTGAACGCGCCGCCTTCGACTCGATAGCGAAGGTTCGCGGTGATGATCGGCGGGTTCTGATTCGCTTGGATCGTCGCGTTGACGACGTAGGGTCCGACTTGATTCTGCGTGTCCGGCAAGTCCGTGACGCTGGTGATCGTGATCGGCAACAACGTCACTCCCGGGAACCCTTGGTCGCGGAAGCCGAGGTCGATCTGCGTGTAGTGCGGCGTTCCGTTGTTGATGTTCGCGTCGTCGTCGTCGAGCGTCAGCCACTGCGTTTCGATGATCGACTTGATCTCCGTCTGGTTGTACGAACTCATCCAGGCCAGGAAGATCGAGTTCGCGATCAGGTCTCCAGCCGCGTTCCCGAAGGTCGTGTTGAGCCGAGTGCGAATCTTCCAGGCGGCACCCATCCAGGGTTCGCCGTTCGCGTGAACACCCCCGTAGCAGGTGGAGTTCGCGTCCCCGCAGAACGCGCTCGAGTTCGTGCCCGTACGGATGTCCGACCCGCCGTTGAAGTCCTGCCCGACGATCGGGTTGTCGAAGATGTACATCGCCCAGATGTCGGCGTTGCCCTCACCCATGCCGTCGCCACCGTTGCCGGTGCCGTACAGGTCGTTCATCCAGTGGCCTTCCTCGTGGCTGATGACCGTCGAGTAGGCCGAGTTCACGCACGAGCCCGCGGCGTTGTAGAAGTTGATCGAACCGCCGTTGTAGAACGCGTTGCAGGAGCCGCTGACTTCGGTGTTCGCGGTCACCGAGAAGTCGGCGTGATTGTCGCTCGGATTCGTGGCTTTGATGAAGTCGCGCAACAGCGGGACTATCCGCGAGCAATTCGCCTGCGCCGTGGCCAGCGCCGAAGTCGGCGAGTTCATCGTCACCACGTTGCCCGTGGCCGAGTTCAGCGTCGTCACGAGCGAGTAGTCCGTTCCCCCGACGCTGGTGACATTCACGTCCGCCCACGTGCCGTTCGCATAGCGAAAAGTCACCGACGCCGGCGCGTTGACGCCGCTCAAAGTGAAAGCACCGTTCGTGTCCGTGAACGTCGTCACCGCGCCGGACGTCACACGGATGAAGCGTGCAACTTGAGACGTCGCGGGGTTGCCGACGACGTTGGGCAGGACTCCGGGAGTCGCGAAGGAGTTCACCGTGCCGCTGACGTCGAAGAAGTGGACGCTCTCCGTCTCGCGGTAGACCACGCCGTTGGAAGCGTCGACGAAGACGTTCTTGCCGACGGGCGCGACGGCTCGGGAAACGTGCTGCGTGTTCACCTTCCACGCGAGGCGCGGCGTGCGCAGGCCGTCCAGGTCGAACTGGTCGATCACGAGCGTCGCCTCGATCAGCGTCGGGACGAGTCCCTGTTCGCCGACGAACCATTCCGCGGCACGTCGCGCGGCGCGCGTCGCGTCGAGGGTCGGCGACGTGGCGAAACTCGCGAGCAACGGCGACCCTGTCGTGTGGATCGACAGCACCGCGCCCTGCATGTCGAACAGGACGTTGGCGAAACCGTTCTCGACCGGGACGCCCTTCACCACCTGACGGAAGCGCACCGTCATCTTGTCCGTGCTCCCGATCATCCCGAGCGGGAGGTGGAGCGAGCTCACGAAATCGAGCGTCGCGTCCTCGAGGCCGTGCATCGGGGCCGTGGCCGCGAGAGCTTGCCGAGCCAACGTCCCAAAGTCCGCATCGTCCCGCGGCGTCCAGCGCGGAGCCGCGCGCCCGCCCGAGAGGAGCTCCAGGTACCCCGTGTCCTGCGCGACGACGACGCGCCAACTCTCGCCCTGATCCGCTTGCCAGCGGGCGACGAGTTCTCCCATCGGGGGGCGCGGCACACGCGGGATGGGATCGGCTTCCGAGGCGTGGAGCGGGGCGACCGCGAGGAACGGCAAGAGGCCGGAGAGGGCTCGAATCGTCATGGCGTAGGGATCCCGACTCGCGCCGGAACTTCTCGAGGAGAGCGATGCGCCCGGTTCGATCCGGGCTGGGGGCAGTCAGGCCGAGGCGAGGGCTTGCCCTGGACCTGAACGTGACGGATAGAACGCGGCTCGAACGTTTCGGGTTCCCGGCAGCGCCATCCCATTTCCTACTGTACCGCTAAACGTGGGTAAGCGCGGGCGTGGAACTCGTCGGCCCGGAAGGCCTGCTCCAGGCCTTCCGGTGGCTCCTGGACGCGCTCCCGACGTCACCCGCCGAACCCGTCATCTGGCCAACCCGTCATCCCCCGAACCCGTCATCCCCCGAACCCCTCGAGGAGTTCCAATGAAGGTCGCGATCCAATACTGCGTGCAATGAAATTACCTGCCTCAGGCGACCGGTCTGGCCGCCGAACTTCAGCAGGCATTTCCCGGGACAGAGATCGAATTCGTGCCGTCGAAAGGTGGGGTTTTCGAGGTCACCGTCGACGGACGACTCGTCTTCTCGAAGGCCGGCCTGAAACGATTTCCGGCCTACCAGGAGATCCCGCAAATGCTCGGCGAGTAGCGTCGGCACGACGCCCCGCCGAGCGCACCTCCGCGAAGCGATGCCAGGGGTTTCTGCGAGCGCGTGGGCTCGACTTCGTCACACGCGCTCAGATCCAGGCGATGAAGCCGAGCAAGGCGGCGACGACTGCGAAGAGCACGATCGTCGTGGCGAGCGGAGCGTGACCCGGTCGGCTAGCGCTCGTTCCGGTCCGCAGTTCGAAGGGTTGTGTCGGCGGCGGTAGCGCGCGCTCGGAAGCAGTGGGGGGAGCCATGGGGGGGACGACATCACGCGGGTGCGGCTCGAGTTGGTATGCCAGGGCCATCTCGTGGTGAGATCGCTCGGGAACGTCGGTACTGATACCACGGAAGTCCGATTCCTGCGGAAGATCCAGGGAGCGTGGCGTTGACTCCATCTCCATCTCCATCTCCATCTCCGGCAGCTCTCGTCTCGCCCGCGCCGAACCCGCCTGGATCCGTTTCGCCATGACGCACCTCGTCGTTTCGCCCCTCCTCGTGTTCCTTGCCGCGTGCACACCGGTCGTTGCCGGGACGAGAGCAGAACCCAGGCAGGACTCTCCGCCCGAGCCCGAGCTAGGCTTCCTCGGTTTCCAGCCGCCCGAGGTGAGCGACGTGCGTGTCACGGACGCGCTCCTCCACCAGGACACGCATGGCGGCGTCGTCCAGGAGCTGCTCGGGATCGCCGGCAGCCGCGGAGGCGGATTCGGGCTCGTGTGGCGTGACCAACGCGATGCGAGCCTGGGCATCTACTGGGTCCGCCTCGAGGCCGACGGCACCGCCCGCGAGCCCGAGCGGCCGGTCACGTCCTCGAAGGGGACTTCGCGCCGCTTCGACCCGGCGATCGCGCTCGCTCCCGACGGTGCCGGAGCCGTGGCCTGGGTGACGCGGGGAGAGGGCGGCCAGCGGCCCTGGATGCGCTGTTTCGATGCGCAGGGGGCCTTCCACGGCGACGACCTCCTCGTCGCGGCCCCGCCCGGGCCGGCGGAAGGACGCGGCGCGGGCGCTGCACCCCGCGGCGGTGCGCGCGATGGCGCGGCAGCGGGAGCCGGCACCCGTTCGCCCCTCCTTCTCGCGCGTCGCGACGGATCGCGGACGCTGATCTGGCTCGAAGGGGGACGCGTGCGCCTGGGTGACTTCGATGTCGCCGGCAGCGCGCTGCGACCCTCCGTCGAACTCGGTCGCGCAGGCACCGAACCCGAAGTCGGCCTCCACGCCCTCGAGGACGCAGCCGGCGGGGTCGGCGTGCTCTGGACCGGGAAGAGCGGAGTCTGGTTCGCGCATCGCCCGCCGACTCCGGCCAAGGTCGTCGACCTCGAAGTCGGTGCCGGTCGAGCACGTGGGCTCGCACTCGATGCGAACGGCGGTTTCGTCGCGCTCCTCGAACGCGGGGAGAGCGCCGTCGTGCACCGCATCGGATCCGACGGGAAGTTGGTCGGGCCGGAGGTCGTTCACCCACTCGCAGGCCTGCGCAACGCGGCGCTCGAGTCCGTCGTGGGCGGCTTCGCGCTGCTCGCGACGTTGTCGGACTCGCCCGCGTCGCCCGGCCGCGACGGTCGCGGTCGCGGCCGCGCTCAGCCCGCTGAGACGACGCCGCAGCGTGGAGGCGCGGCCGAACCCAAAACCGCGAGCTCGGCGCGGCTCGAACTCCTGCTCCTCGACGAGAAGCTCGAAGTCCGCGAGGCCGCACTCGCGATCACCACGCCGGCGGCGCGCGCAGTCGACGATGCCTTCCTCGCGTCGAACGGCACACGGCTGCTCGTCGCCTGGACCGACACGCGCCTTGGCGACGGCGACGTGTTCGGCCGCATGGTGGACACGTCGAAGACCGGTGCCGAACGCTTGGGCCTCGAGAGACGCCTGAATTCCGACGTGGCGAGCGCGGATCAAGTGGCGCCCGACATCGACGCGATCGGCACGCGCGGGATCAGCGCTTGGCAGGATCGACGCGACGGACCGAGCGCGATCTACGCGCGGCGCTTCGACGCGACGGGCCCGGCCGGCGCGGAGGTCCTCCTGCCGATCGTCGAGAACGGCGCGCGACCGAAAGGCGGGGCCACGGATGTCGCCGTCGCGCTGCGCCCGGACGGTTCGGCGCTCGTCGTCTGGCTCCAACGCGAGGGCGACGTGGGCCGCCTCGTCGGACAGATCCTCGCCGCCGACGGAGCGGCGCGATCGGGCCTGATCGAGGTCGAGGTGCGCGTGCCCGGCATTCCCGCGGTGTCGCGTCTCTCGGGCGATCGCGGCTGGGTCGTCGTGTGGGCCGGGCCCGAGAAGTCCGGCACTCAAGCGCGCCGCATCGCTCCCGATGGTTCGATGCCCGGACCCGCGCGTCGACTCGATGACGGGCGCGACGTCACGACGGACGGGGACGTGACCCTGCTCGACGACGGCCGCCTCGTCGCCGGATGGACCGTGCACAAGAGCGGATCGGCGCAGGCCGAAGGTTGGTCCTTGAGCGCGCGATTCCTGGATGCCGACGCCGGTCCGAAAGGCGGCGAGATCGCATTCGAACCGTCGCGTCGGAACCAGGACCACGATCCGGTCTTCGCGCCGGCCGCGAACGGGGGCTTCCTCATGGCCTGGACGTCCGGGGGGCTCATGGACCCGACGCGCGACGTGAACGTGCGGCTCTTCGACGGGCAAGGGCGTCCTGCGGGCCCGAATTTGACGCCCTGCTTCTTGGCCAACGAGCAGGACTTCGCCGACGTCACGCGACTCGCCGATGGCAGCTTCGCGGTCGCGTGGGAGGACGACGTCTCGTACTACGACCAGGGCTACGTGCGCCGTATCGCGGCCAACGGCTTGAGCATGGGAGCGTGGATGCGGATCGGGAAGCTCGACACGCTGTTCGTGCCCGACCGGGTCGCCCCGCGCATCACGGCGCTGGGCGACGGATGGGCCTCCGTCTTCTCCGACCGCCAACGGTCGCGCGGCTTCGACACGCGGATCAAGATCGTGGGACCGCGGTTCGACACCGTTTCGGGCGGCTGAATCGAGCGACGGAACACGGCGCCCTGAGCTTGCGTCCTAGTCCGCAGAACGACGCCGACGGCACCCTCGAGCCGACACGGGCTCGGGCCGCCTCAGGAGCGGCGCTGTTCTCGACGCCGGCGGTCATCGCCGGCGTCCCTTGATTCATCGGCAGCGTTTCGGGCAGCGAGAACGCGCGTTCGCGAACCGCTATCGTCTACCTGTGCCAGGAACTGCCCGCATGAAGACCGATCTCGATTCACCGCCCACCTACTCCTCGTCCGCGAAGCGCGCGCCGGCGCCGTCTCGCACGAAAATCGTCGCGACGATCGGACCCGCGAGTGAGGAGCGCATCGGCGAACTCGTGGACGCGGGCATGTCGGTCGCACGCATCAACCTCTCGCACGGCACAGGCGACGATTTCCTCCGGCGCGTCGACAAGATCCGCGCCGTGGCCGAAGCGCGTATGGCGGCGGTGGGAATCCTCACGGACATCCAAGGCCCGAAGATGCGGATGGGGCGCTTCGAGAACGCGCGCCGAGAACTGGCCGAGGGCGACGTGCTCACCTTGCGCGAGGGGAAGGGCATGTCGGCCCCGGGTGAGGTGATCTTCGAGTTCACGGGCTTCCAAGACGCCGTGCAGGCTGGACACCGCGTGTTGCTCGCCGATGGACAGGTCGAGTTGATCGCGCTCGACGTCGAAGAGGGCGTGATCCGCGCGCGCGTCACGCGACCCGGAGCGATCGGCGATCGCAAGGGCGTTCACTTCCCCGACTCGTCCGTCGGCTACGAGTTGCCGACGGAAGAGGACCGACGCAACCTCGAACTCTCGCGCAAAGCGGGCGTCGACTTCATCGGGATCTCATTCGTGTCGCGGAAAGAGGAGGTCCGCGCGGTGCGTGCGCTGTGCCCCGAAGCCTTGATGGTCGCGAAGATCGAGCGCATGGCGGCGCTCGAGAACCTCGACGACATCTTGGCCGAGACGGACGGCGTGATGGTCGCGCGCGGCGACCTCGGCGTCGAAGCCGAGCTCGAACAGCTGCCGCTGATCCAGAAGTCGATCCTCGCTGCATCGTTGCGCGCGGGGAAGTTCACGATCACGGCGACGGAGATGCTCGAGTCGATGATCGTGAGCTCGCGGCCGACACGCGCGGAAGTCACCGACGTCGCGAACGCCGTGCTCGACGGCAGCGACGCCGTGATGCTGTCGGCCGAGACCGCAGTCGGGCAGTTCCCGGTCGAAGCCGTTGCGACGATGAATCGCATCGCGCGCGCCGTCGAGACGAGCCAAAGGTACCGCGACATCCCGCGCCCCAACTTCCGCACGAGCGAGTTCACGTTCTCGAACGCCGCCGCGATGGCCGCCGTGCAAGCGGCCGAAGCGCTGCGCATCACGAAGATCGTGTGCTTCACGGAGACGGGCAACACGGTGCGCTTGATCTCGCGCTACCGACCGAGCGCCGACGTGATCGCATTGACACCGCACCAACGCGTCGTGAACAGCATGACGATCCTGGCGCACGTGCGGCCTTTCCTCGTGCGCCGCGAACGCAGTCTGGAGGACATGATCGCGATGGCGAGCGAGATGCTCGTGATGCGCGACCTGGCGCAGTACGGCGACCCGATCGTGTTCGTCGCCGGCGTGCCGGCCGGGATCGCCAAGACGACGAACGTCGTCAAGCTTCACAGGATCGGCGAGGAAGTGCGGTTGCACTGACGGCGACGTCGTGCTGTCCGGGTGCTGGAGTTCGACACCAGCAGTCGCCGAGTGGTTCGAGTCAGAGGCCCGGGCTCAGGGACGTTGGTCGACTCGATCATCGACTCCAACGACTCCCGACTTGCGCGCGCAGTGCGCGCAGCAGTACAGGACCGCGGAACTCTCGACGCCGTGGCCGAGGACCTTGCATCCGCAGCGTGCGCACTGCGGCGCCAAGGCGTGGATCGCGCATTCGAACGAGTCGAAGATGTGCGTCGCCCCGCCGATGCGCACTTCGAAACTCTTGTCGTAGTCGTTCTTGCAAACTTGGCAGACGGCCATGTCGATCTCTCTTTGGACGCGTTGGTTCGAGCAGAGTAGCCACGGAATTAGGCTGCAAATCGGGCCCGGAACGCTCTTTTGAACGCTCCGGGCCCTCGCGGACTTCGTGACGACCGGGACCGCGCCCCCGGCCTGACGGCCTGGTGACGACTGATTCAGCTCGTCACCTTCCGAGCTGCATGGAACTCTGCTCGTCCCGAGCAGAGCTCCATGCGTTCAGTCGGAATCAGCTGGACTTGCCACGTCCGCCGGACTGCTGCGTCGAGTCGTCCGAACGACCGCCGGACTTGTCGGCACCCTTGTCCTTCGATGCGCCCTGCGTCGATCCAGCTTGCGCGCGGTCACCCGACTTGTTCTTGCCGCCCGCATCGACGTCGAGATGACGCGGATCGCCCGGCTCCTTGTCGCCGTAGTTCGGCGTTTTCGTGCCCGGCAGCGGAGCGTCCGGGTTCTTGGCATCGCCCGGACCGCCGCGCTGCTGGCCCGGACGGTCGTCGTACTGCGGAGAGGGCTTGCCGGCCGGACGGTTCTGTTCCGTACGCGGCGCGTCGACGCCTTCACGGCTTTGGCTGCGGTTTTCGCCAGCGGGCTTCGTCCCCGACTCGTTCTTCGACATGTCCGACTTGCCGTCCGAGCGCTGAGCGTTCGTGTTGGCCGCGTTGGACTGGGAAGACTTGTCGTTCGGTTGCTTCTGTTGCGGGTTAGACATGGCAGTGCTCGTTTCGATCTGGATTCGCTTCTCTCGGGAAGCCGTGGTCCGGACACACACGCGTCCGATTCGACCGCTAGGCCATCCCCGTACTCGAGTGCGCGACTCCGACAGGCGAGCCGCGCACGATCTTCAGCCTTTCAGCTCAACGCGGGACGTTCGAGTCCTTGCGCGCCTCGCCCTTGTCGGTCGGCGGGTTGCCGCTCTTTTCGCGCGGCATTTCGCGGGCACCCGACGTGTCCTTGCCGGACCAGTACGGGCTCACGCCGTAGTAGGTGTAGAGCTCGTTCATCCAAGTCGGCTCCGACATGCGCGCCCATTCGTCCTTCTTGAACTCGGGCGACTTCTGCAGACGGTCCTTCGTCACGTCGACGACCAGGTTTTCGGGCGCATCCTTGCCCGTGCCCGGCGAAGCGCGGACGGCCCCCCACGGAATGGCGTGCATCTTGTCGCCCATGCCGAGGAAACCACCGGAGCTGACGACGACGAAGGAAACGCGCGCGTTCTGCGGATCGAGTGCGAGTTCCTCGATGTCGCCGATCTTGTCGTTGCTGGTCGTCACGAGGTTCTGGTCGAGGAGCTTGCTCGCGCGGATCGCGCGAACCTGACCCTTGGCATCAGTACTCGTGCTCGAATCACCCATGCGGTTCGTCGCGCCGTAGTGCTTCTCGATATCCGCGCGCCACATCTGCGCGTTCACGTCCGGCCACTTGTCTTTCGAGAAGCCCGGCGCGCTCTCCATCTTGACCGCGTCCACGTTCAACGTGAACTCGCCGCGATCCTTCTTCATGTCCGCCTTCTCTCCATGCGGCATGCGCATGGCGAGCGTGCTGAACGGAACTGCGTACCACTGATCCTTCGCTCCCTTGGCTTCGAGCGAAATGACCGCGTAGTCGATACGGCCCGAAGTGGGATCGATGATGAGGTCTTCGACCTCGCCGACCGTGTCGTTCTGGGCGTTCACGATGTTCGTGCCGATCACGTCGCTGGCCTTGTGGCAGGCCATCCCGCCCTTCATCGGGGCGGATGCGGGAGTCGTGCGCGGCATGGGTTTGTCCCCCTGAGCCTTCGGCTCCTGGGGCATCGCGAACGAGCTGGCGCCGATGAGGGCCGCTGAGGCGACCCCGAGAATGATCTTGTATTGCATGTGGATTGACCTTCTGCGGTGGAATGCCCGAGCACGGCGGGAACGTTCCCTACCTCTAGGCTCCGGACCTACACACCTGGCTGCGTCACTTGAGCTGCTCGCTCGGAGCAAGGCGTCGCAGCCGGTGCGAAGGGCGGAAGGCAAGCAGCGTGCCGCGCACCGGAGGGCCCTCACCGCGGGCCGCGCGTGGCGGCCGTTCCCATCGGTGAGCGGCTTGTAGATTCAGCGACGGCGCGAGGAGGCGCCTGATGCACGGTTCATGTCGCGGCGGGCGTACGCATCCCGCGCCACGACTCACTGCGTTGCCCGAACCCTCCGGGCAGCGCGTGCACTACCTGCTGGGACGTACGGCGTGACCTGACGGGAATGCGGTTGCTGAGCCGGCGAGCATCGTGATCGCGGCGCGACCCGACCTCCTGAGCCCGTGAAGAGCGGAACGTGCCGCGCTCTCGACGAAGGCGTAGGCGGCTCCCCGGTCGACCGTGCAGCCGTCCTCTACAAATGCGTTCACGAAAGATTGCTGCGCGGCCGGTGGCGAAAACGCGAACCCGTCGATGCGAGGTTCGGTGACTCGGATCGAAGAGAGGTTTTCGAGCAGTTCTGGTGCGTTTCACAGAGCGAAACGCGCTGGCGGGCTTGCGAACCACGGAGGCAGCGAGAGGAGCACGACCTCGGGGTGACGGGTCGGTCGTGGGCGGAGGTCGCGGAGCGCCATTTGCCAGTTGGACGTCAGGCGCCGTTCGATGATCCCCCAATCCACCCCATCCATCATCGGTCGTAGCGCCCCGCTGGGCTCGCGTTCGGCCAAGCAGGCATCCCTTCTCCGCAGACCCGTCCGCCTGGACAGGCCCGTGCAGAACGCCAAGGTGCTGACCATCGCGGTCGCAACTATCTTCGTGATGTCGGCCGACGGCGAGCGTGCTTCGAGCTCCACGCCGGTTGCCAGCGTCGCGACGGTCTCTTTGGGTCCTGCACCCGTGCTCGTCCCTTTGGCCGACGCGCGAATTGCCGTGGTCTCCGCTTTCGACACCGATGCGGAATGCGGCGGATGGCGCGCGGAGTCGAGCATTGCAGGGATGCGAGTCGCCGGCGGTTCCCTCGCAGTTCGAACTAGCGGCGCAGATCCGTACTTGATCGGACCTGAGATCGACGTCGACTGCTCGACGTATCAGTTCATGGCACTGCGGTGCCGCGCGGATGTTTCGGGTTCCACCGAGATCTATTTCGGCGATGGCGAAACGCGCGCGTTCGCCGAGGGTCGGCGCGTGGCGATCGAGATGCAACCGAGCGACGATTTCGTCACCTACGAGATCGACTTGCGGACGATTCCCGCGTGGAGCGGTCGCGTGCACGCGCTGCGCATCGATCCGGTCAACGGTGTTCACGAGACGTCTGCGAACTTCGAGCTCGATTGGATCGCGGTTTACCAAGCACCGCCTCGTCTCCAGCCGCTCCTTCCCCGCTGGGCCTCTCCCGACAAGCTCATCGTCGGATTCGAGAACCGAGGCGGATGGGCGTCCGAATTACCGATCGAGTTCCTGTGCGATGGCGCTGTCTTGGGTCGAATTGGTCGGCTCGAGCACGCCGCCTCGATCGAGCTGCCCCTCGATGCCTCCCAGTTCGCGCCCACCGCGTGGATCGAAGCGCAATATCACGGTCGCACGATCTGGCGCGGGCGTGTAGTACGCCCACCGCCTTACTCGGACCCCACGGGTCCGTCGACGCGTGAGGGCGACGTGCCCACTTCGATCTCGATCGCGAGTGGAACAGGGATCCTGCATGGTCCCGCGGCTCGGACGGTGCGCCTTTCGCCGATCGCCAGCGTGACCCTGCTCGACCCCCACGGAACGCACACGTACGTCGAGTTCGATCCAGCGCACCTCGAACGTCAGGGAGAGGCCGATGTGTACCGGGAGACGCTGGCCGATGCGCGCGTCGGCGACCTCGTCTGCAGCGTCGTGGTGACCGGAACCGAGGTCGCGACGACACTCGAGAGCTGTGCCGACCTCGAAGTGCTGCGGTTCGAAGGGCCGCGCATGATCCAAAGCCGTCCGCACACACATGCGCTGCTGCCGGGGCTCGAGTACATCGAGGCAGCCGAGACCTCTTCGAACAAAGCTTGGACCGGCGCGGTGTACGGACCGCGCGAACGTCCGCCCGCGTTCCGCGTCACGGCGCCCATGGTGGCCGTCGAGTACGAGCGCGCCGACGACATCCCCGCGCGTGACCCCGCGCAACCGGCCTGGGTGGCGAGCATGCGCTGGGCCGCTCCAGGACCCGACGCGACGACGACGCCCGCTGTCGATTTTCGCTCGTACGGATTATCCAATTCGTTCGCCTCGGTGTTCTTGCCGGCCCGCGCGTTCACTGATCTATCAGGAGAGCGTTTCGCAGCGCAGCCACAGAAACTCATCGCCGGGACGCCGCTGGCGCTCGTCGTCGAATTCGCGCTCGACCGTGGCACGATCGAGGACGTCTTCGAGCGTTACTGGTTGCCGCGGATTCCCGAGCCGCCCGCTCTGGGCTTCGTCACTCCAAAAGAGCGCGAACCCGGTGCTGAACGCCCGGGCCCCGGAACGTCCGCAGCCGTGGAACGCGTGCTCGCGATCTCGATGGAGGCCTATACGAAGACGTTGTTCGACGGCGCAGGCCGCTGGAAGACGCACGTTGCCATCCAGGAGCCCTACTGCAATCGACCCGAGATGGCCGCTGCGGTCTTGATCGAATCCGCGCGCAGCGGGCGCGAAGAATTGGCCACGGCCGTAGGTCGCCAGAGCGAAGAGTCCATTGAATCTCTCGTCGGTTCTGCCGCGACTTTCGTCGACGCGACGAAGCGCGCTCTGGCGAGCGCGGCCTTCGCGGCGATGACTCCCGACGGCGGCATAGCCTACGACGCGACTGACGCGACGTCCGAGCGGATCGAGCAGATGACGAAGTTCCACGGGGCCGGCGGCGAGCTCCTCGGAGAACGCGGCGAGACGAATGCCGGGTTGATTGCCGAGAAATCGCTGCCCCTGCTCGAGTACGCCGCTTGCACGCGTGACCCGATCTACGTCGCCGCCTCGCTGCGCGCGTTGGCGCGCATGAACCGATTCACGGTTCCCCGCGGATGCCAGACGTGGGAGATCCACGCTGACACGCCCGACCTGTACGCAGCGGCTCTGTGTGCGCGCGCCAACTTGTGGGGCTGGCGAGTCACTGGCAACGAGCACTACTTGGACGAGGCTCAGCGATGGTTGCGTACCGGTTTGCCCTTCTTCTACTGGTGGAAACCTGCCGTGGAATCCCCTGTGCGCGCCGTCCACATCGCGAACGAGAACGGCGAGGGCCCGATCCTGGAAGAGCTCGAGACCACGATGTTCTATGCGGATCCCGATCGCGAGGTCTTGCCCTTCGCGTCGATCCCCGTGTTCGGCACGAGTTGGTACGCGGTGCCTTGGTTCGGCATCCCGGTCCAATGGTGTGGACTCGCGTGGGGCAACGCAGTGCGCGAGATCGACGCGATTCGACCGATGCCCGAGTACGTGCAGATCGCCGATGGCATCTTCCGCTCGGCCGCGAACCAGCAATGTGACCGGGGCTATCTCGCGGGCACGCTCCCCGACAGTTGGGACTTGGCCACCAACCTGTCGCGGCAACCGTTCATCGTTCCCGAGCGGCTCGTCGAGTACGCCTACCGCACCCTCGGCGTCCCACACGCCGGTGCTCTCGAGTACCTGCGTCTGGATGGCGTCGAGTGGACGCACGTGGCCAGTGGCTCGATCCTCGAGCGCGTCGAACAAGTCGATGGACGCCTCTCGCTCTCGGCGCGATTTTTCGCCGGTCAGGATGCCAGCCTCATCCTAGGCGGAACGCGCCGTCCCCTGCGCAGCGTGCGCGTGGGCGGCATCGAACTCGGAGCCGGCACCGGCCTCGGGCAATACCATTGGATCGAGTGTGGTAGCGGCCGCTCGGTGCTCGTCGTGAGGTGGCGCTCCACTTCGACGGACAGGATCGACGTCGAGATCGAGATCGAGCCGTAGCAGCTCGCAGTATGCGAGGGCCAGGAGTCCGGGATGCCCCGGCGGACCATCGCTCCATTCTGCACACCGTCCGTATTCGACCTTCCGAACGGCGTGCGTGTGACTTGGGGGAGCTGAGCGAGTCGGCTTTGCGCACTCGGTGCTGCTCACGCGGCCGTGCTCCCCACTGCGGTTTACCTGGCTTCAAGTGGTCGCGTCCGATCGCCTCCTCTGCCACACCGAGTCCTGCCCTCGCGCGTCGAATCCGCATCGACGAGTGAACACTTGCGGGGATGTCATGCGCCAGGGGCCGCTGGCTGGACCTGCCCTTCGAGAGTTAGCTTGGAGTCGTGAAGAAGGATCCCGACCTCACGCGTCTCAACATCTCGCTGACGCGCGATCAGCGCGAGTATGTCTGCGAGCGTGCGGTCGAGTACGGTTCCGCGAGCGAGTACATGCGCGAACTCATCCGTAAGGACGAGCGCCAGCGCGCGGAAGAGAAGCTCGAAGCGCTTCTCATCGAAGGCCTCGACAGTGGGCCAGCCGTTCGAGGAGGGAAGGAGTATTTCGCGAAGCTGCGTGCCCGTATCGGCGCGATGTCGAAAGCCAAGCCCAAGAAAGGGCGCCGGAAGTGAGCCCTGCGCGCGGCTGGTACTACCTGCCGCGGGCGGACGAGGACGTGAAGGCGATCGTCGACCACTACGGTCGAGCACTACGGTCGAGTGGTCGACCGGCCGGACTTGGCAATGCGATTCGTGCTTCGCCTCGCGGAGAGTCTGAATCAGCTGGCGGCGACTCCGAACCTCGGAGAGAGCACCCGCCACGGTTCGCCGCGCCTACGCGGGATGCGCAAGAGGTCGATCCGTTCCTTTCCCGCGTATCTGATCTTCTACCGCGAGAGGCGGGGCGGCATCGAAGTGGTTCGCGTAGTCCACGGCGCTCCTGACCTTTCCGCTCTCTTCAGGACCGAACCGGATTCGGAGTGACCGAGCCGGTCTCCAGGCGGCGCGACTCCAGCCCGATCACGGGATCCGCGCCAGCGCGACTTCCGCCGCGATGCAACTGAACGCAGCCATCGGGCCGGCGACGACGACGCGGGAGTAGAGATCGCGCGCGGTCCGCGCGTCGCCGTCGAACGCGGCCTTGCGAGCTGCGGCGTGCGCGCGTGTCGCGAACGCGGTCGTGCCCGGTTCGGCGTCGCGCAACAATTCGTCGCGCGCGAGCTCGCCCTGGAAGTGGAGCAGCGCGTCGAGGTAGTCCTCGTTCTCGTGGATCGTCATCGCGCGTGACACGGGCTCGAGCAAGCGCATGGCTTCGTCGCGCCTGCCCAGCTCGACGAGCGTGATCCACGTCCAGAACACGTGGCTCACGTGTCGATCGTCGTTCGATCGCGCGAGCGCGAGCCCATCGAGGTACACGACCGCTGCGCGCTCCGTGCGGCCCGCGAGGAGTAGCGCGAGCCCCAGGTGGTAGTCCACGTTGGAGCGCAACGTCCCGACCGGGATCCCGGCTGCGTTCGGCTTGCCGTCGGGCTCGACCTCGTCGGGTCGCAGAAGAGCGAGCACGCGCGCACGCTCGAGGTCGTCCACCGAGCGCTCGAACCGCCGCAAGGTGATCCAACGGTGCCCGCGGAAACGCCAGAGCCAAGCGGAGTCCGGATGGTGCTCGAGCCCGCGCGTGAACACCTCGATCGCCTCCTCGTAACGACCGAGGTAGCCGAGGCGGCGTCCGACCCACACCGCCGCGTCCTCGTTCGACGGATCCGCGGCGAGACGCGCCTCCGCGACTTCGAGCGCCTGCTCGTCCCGCGCGAGTGCCGGATCCGGGGCAATCGACGAGCACGACGTGAGAGCCCAGAACGTCAAGGCGGCGAGACCGAAGCTCTTCATGCCCGTCAAGATGCGAGGTCGCATTCCGCGAGTCACGCGCGCTCTGGCGCGGCCCGGATCGCATGCGTAGGCTTCGCCCCTTCACCCTGCACCGCATCTCGAGCCGCATCGCACTCCGCCCCCCCATGCTGAACGGCACGACCTGGAGCCTCGCCCGCTTCGGCGCAAAATTGCGCCAAGCCGGCGACCTCGCCCGCCCGCCCCAGAAAAAGCTCTCGCGCGTCCTCTCCATCGCCAGCGGAAAGGGCGGAACCGGCAAGAGCATCGTCGCCACGAACCTCGCCGTTCAGCGCGCGAAGATGGGTGAACGCGTGTGTCTGATCGACTTCGACGCGGGGATGGCCAATGCGCATCTCCTGCTCGGCGTCGCGCCGCGTTTCGACCTCGGACACGTGCTCGACGGCGAGATCTCGGCCGGATATGCGCTCGTCGAAGCTCCGGGCGGAATGCAACTTCTATCGGGGGGCGTTGGACGAGCCGCGCTCGCGAACCCCACTCGCAAGGAGCTCGACCGGCTCTTCGAGTCGCTCGAACCCCTCGAAGAGGCGTTCGACCTCGTCATCGTCGATCACGGCGCCGGGCTCTCGTACGCGACGATGGCGCACCTGGCCGCGGCGACAGCGTTGCTCGTCGTCACGACGCACGAGGTGACCTCGCTCTCGGACGCCTACGCGCTCTACAAGCACGTCACGACGGTGAACGGGCGGGTCCAGGTCGGCGTCGTCATGAACCGCTCGCCCGACGAGGCGACGGCACACGCCGCCTGGGAGCGTTTCCGGAGCGCGAGCCAGCGTTTCCTCACCCGCGCGCCGGAGTTCGTCGGTTGGGTCCCCATGGACGATGCCGTCGTCCGCAGCGTCCAGGCGCGCGCGCCGGTCACCCTGCGCGAACCCGAGAGCCGAGCCGCACGAGCGCTGGCGGGGATCGCGCGCTGGCCCGCGATCGATGCCGCCCGTGGGACGGGATCCTTCTATGCGTCGGCTCGACGGGCTCTGCGCTAGCTTTCTCGAGGCCGGAGGGGTAGACCGGAAGCCATAGGGTTTGCCCTCTGGAGGTGACCGATGGACGGATTGGCTCTTCTGTGCGCCTTGCACGCCGATGGCCCGCAATCCCTGCGGCGACTGCGCCGTTCTGGCTGCCCGTCGTTGGATTCGGTGCTCGATTTCGATCTCGAGCGCTTGGCCGAGTTGCTCGCGAGTACTCCCGCATCGGCCGAGCGCTTTCAACGCGAGGCGCGTTACTTGATCACGCGACTCGGACCGGGAGCGAGCTCACGGACCGACGCGGCGTTGCTCGAAGCGGAAGAGGGAGTGAGCGCGCAAGGAGTGAGCGCGGAGGTCGCGCGGACTCCTGAACTCCCGCGCGCGTACGACCGCGCCCTGGCGCGGTGGCGCGAGCTCGACGCCCTGGAGGACGCCGAGTCCGCCGCGGAGCCCATCGTCGAGGAGTCCTCGGCGCCCGCGCGACATCCCTCGCCGCGCACGCCGCTCACGGTGCTCCAGGACTTGGCCGATGAGTCGCGCGGGGCGCTGCTCGCGGTCGGCATCATCGATCTCGAAGCGCTCGCCGTTTGCGATGCGCTGGAACTCTCGAACGCGACGGGACTCGACTACTCGAACGCCGTGCGCTGGCGATGGCTCGCACGACGTGCGTTGCCCGATGGAACCGAACGCTTCTCGCGCTCCGGGGGGCCCGTCGTGGAGCGGCCCGACCTCGTGCCGCTCGACGAGTACGTGATGCAACCGCCGACGAGAACGAGCCCCGCGCGCATCGAAGAAGCCGCGGGCGGTCCGTTCGCCTGATTCACCGCGCGCCTCGCTTCATGAACGAGCGAGAGGCTCGATCGTGAACGGCTAGCGCGGTGCGCGCGCGCGGATCTTCTCGAGGGCCGCGAGGAACGCCGGCGGATCCTTGAAGCCGACGATGCGATCGATCTCCTGCCCGTCGGCGCCGAGCACGAGCATCGTCGGATAGGCGTTCACGTTGTACTTCGCCGCGATGGGGAGACCGGCCGGGCTCTCGGCGTCGATCGACATCGAGACCATCTGCGCGAGCACGGGCTTCACGTCGGCGTGCGGGAACGTGACCTTCTCGAGCTTCTTGCACGGACCGCACCAGGTCGTGAAGACGTCGACGAAGACGAGCTTCTTGTCCGCACGAGCTTGCGCGAGACCTTCCGCGAAACTGCCTTCGAACCAGACCTTCGCATCCGTCGGCGCCGTCGTCGAAGGCGCGGTGCTGGATGGCGACTTCTCGACGCCCGCACTACAGGCCGAGAGGAAGCACGCGCTGAGGAAAGTGGCTACGACTCGAAGTTGCATGATGCGTACAGGATCGGTCGTAGCGCGTCCGCGCTCAAGTCCCGAGGCCCAGCAGCCGGCCTGCGGCCTGCGAGACCTCCGGCGTTCCGCTGACGAGCTCCGAGTCGTCCACGGCCATCCCGACCGGTTCCCGCCTGGATGGCCCGCTCCCGCGCGGGCTCGGCGGGGAGCATTTTCGACTCGAAACCGGCGTGAAAGTCGACCTCGCGGTTACTTTGTTCTGCTGTCGTCCTCGTACCCGGACGACGCCCGAACCGCGCCGATGCCTCTGACCCAGTCGATTCGCTCGAGCCTGATCCCGACCGCCGCCGGACGCCCCGCGGATGATCCGATCTTCCTCCTGAATGCCGAGGCGACTCGACGCGCGCAAGCCGGTGAGCGCGTGATCAACGCGACGCTCGGCGCGCTCATGGAGGACGACGGCACGTTGGCCGTCATGCCCAGTGTCGTCGAGGCGCTCCAGCGCATCCCGGCGAAGAAGGCGGCGGCGTACGCGCCGATCCTCGGGGCCAAACCGTTCCTCGAAGCCGTCGTGCGCGACACGTTCGGCACGTCGCCGGTCGCGGCGATGGCCATTGCGTCGGCGACGCCGGGCGGAACAGGCGCGCTCTATCACGCGCTCACTTCGTTCCTCGAGCCGGGTCAGGCGCTGCTCACGACGCACTGGTTCTGGAGCCCGTACCAGACGCTCGCGAGCCACGCGCGTCGCGCGGTCGAGACCTTCGAGACGTTCGATGCGCGCGGCCGCTTCGACGTCGGTGGATTCCAAACGGCGCTGGATCGATTGGTGCAACGGCAAGGTCGCGCGCTCGTCGTGCTGAACTTCCCGTGTCACAACCCGACCGGTTATTCGCTCGACGCGGACGAGTGGCATGAGGTCGCCGAAGTCGTGCGCCGGGCGGGCGAGCGCGCACCGGTGACGTTGCTCGTCGACCTCGCCTACGCGCGTTTCGGCGCGAGCGGGTCCGACGGGTGGATCGCGCAAGCCGAGCGCGTGCTCGAGACGTCGACGCTGCTCGTCGCGTGGACCGCATCGAAGTCGTTCGCGCAGTACGGTGCGCGCGTCGGCGCACTCGTGGCCGCGCACGCCGACCCCGCCGAGCGCGCGCGCATCCAGAACGCGCTCGCCTTCTCGTGCCGCGGCACGTGGTCTAACTGCAATCACGGCGGCCAACTCGCGATCGCGGAGTTGCTCACGGACGCGACGCAGGTCGCGCGCGTCGACGTCGACCGCGCGCGTCTCGTGAAGCTCCTCGACGAGCGCGTGCAGGTCTGGAATCGCGAAGCCGCGCGAGCCGGATTGCGCCATCCGCGCTACGAAGGCGGCTTTTTCGTCTCGGTTTTCGCGCCCGATTCCGAGGCCGCCGCCGAGCGTTTGAGAGCCGCCGGCGTCTTCGTCGTGCCGCTGCCCGGCGCACTGCGCGTGGCGCTGTGTTCGACGCCCTCCACCGAGGTGCCGCGGCTCGTCGCCGCGCTCCGGGAAGCGATTCGCTAGAGTCCAGGCTGGTTTCGAGCGACGACGAGGTCAGTCGAGGAAGCGTGATGGTCCACGAGACGATCCAGGTGCCCGGCGGATGGGAACTCCCGCACCGCTACGGCCCGCGCGTTCACGTCCTCGACAACGTCTACTTGCTGAGCGCGTTGGCGCGCATAGGCAGCCCGAACGTCGCGCACCGCGACCTCATGGCGCTCTTGCGCAGCGTCTACCAGACGTTGTTGATGACGGCGTGCGGACGCGAGCTCGTGCGGCTGCCGAGTGAGGTGCCGACGCGGATGTCGGCCACGCATCCCGCGCGCGGTGTCTATCGCGGACCGATCTTCGATCCGAAGGAGCAAGTCGTCGTCGTCGACATCATCCGCGCCGGAATCGTTCCCTCGCAGGTGTGTTTCGAGCTGCTCACCGCGGTGCTGTCGGAAACCAGCGTGCGCCTCGACCACCTCACGATGGCGCGCCGTTCCGATGCGGAAGGGCACGTGACCGGCGTCGATCTCTCGGGCAGCAAGATCGGCGGTCGCGTCGACGGCGCGACGTTGATCCTGCCCGATCCGATGGGCGCGACGGGGGTCACGACGGTGCGCGCGCTGAGGCACTACCTGCAGGACTACGGTCGACCGAAGAAGATCGTCGCGCTGCCGATGATCGCGACGCCCGAGTACTTGCGCGCCGTGCTCGAGGAGTTCCCGGACCTCGTCGTCTACACCGCACGCCTCGACCGCGGGATGTCGGACGCGGACGTGCTCGAGACGTTGCCCGGGACGTATTGGGACCGCGAGAAGGGGCTTGACGCGAAGAGCTACATCGTCCCGGGCGCGGGTGGCATGGGCGAGGTCATCAACAACAGTTGGTGTTGAGCGCGGAGGGCCAGCGCGAGGCTCATTCGTTGGGTCCGTGGACAACCAGGTGAGCGCCGGTAACCATGGGGCCATGGACGCCACCGTTGCCCCGAGTTCGCTCCCTGCCTCCGCCGACTGCGCGGGTGGACCCGGCCCCGAAGGTTTCTGTCCGATCCACGAGGGCCTGCGGATCCTGCAAGGTGCGTGGACGCCCGAGGTCCTGTGGCAACTGCGCCAAGGTCCGAAGCGGTTCGGTGAACTGCGGCGCGCTCTCGGACGGATCTCGGCCAAAGTGCTGACGACGCGACTGCGCGAGCTGGAGCAGCGCGGTCTGCTCGAGCGCCGCGCGCAAACCAGCTCGCCGCCGTCCGTCGAGTATCGACTGACGGACTTGGCGCACGAAATCCAACCGGTCTTGTGCTCGATCGCCGAGCTCGGAACGAAGATGCACGAGCGGCAGCTCGCGCGCGCGGCGGTCTGAGCGCGTCAGCGATCCACGCTCCCCGCGTCGCGCCGTGCGCGCTATCCAGCGCGGTGCCGTGCGCGCTATCCAGCGCGGTGCCGTGCGCGCTATCCAGCGCGGTGCCGTGCGCGCTATCCAGCGCGGTGCCGTGCGCGCTATCCAGCGCGGTGCCGTGCGCGCGACCCCGCGCGGTGCCGTGCGCGCGATCCGGCGCGGCGCCGTGCGCGCTTTCCCGCACCGTGCCGGCGCAGTGCGCGCTATCCCGCACGATGCAGGCGCAGTGCGCGCTATCCTGCGCCGCTTCGCATGGCCCTGAAAACCTACGATCTCGTCGTCATCGGCAGCGGACCGGCGGGACAGAAGGGCGCGATCGCAGCCGCGAAGCTCGGTCGCTCCGTCGCGATCGTCGACAAGAAGCAGCTGATCGGCGGCGTCTCGCTGCACAGCGGCACGATCCCGTCGAAGACGCTGCGCGAGGTGATCCTCTACCTCACCGGATTCCGTCAGCGCGCGTTCTACGGCCAGGGATACGTCCTCAAGGAACGCATCACGATCCAGGAACTGCGCGAGCGCGTGCGCACCGTCGTCGGTCGTGAGTACGAGGTCGTCACCGCGCAACTGCGGCGCAACGGCGTCGAGGTCGTGCCCGGGCTCGCGCGATTCCTCGATGCGCACACGTTGCGGGTCGAGGACGAAGGTCAGACGACGGACCTGCGTGCCGACAAGATCCTCATTGCTTGCGGCACGCGACCCGCGCGCGATCCGCACGTGCCGTTCGACGGCTCGACGATCCTCGTCGCGGATCAACTCGGAGGCGTCGACACGATGCCGCAGGAGTTGATCGTCGTCGGCGCGGGAGTCGTGGGTCTCGAGTACGCGTCCATGTTCGCGGCGCTCGGAATCCGCGTCACTGTGCTCGACCAGCGCACTCAAGTCCTCGAGTTCTGCGACGAGGAGATGGTCGATGCGCTGCTCGTCCACATGCGTGCGCAGGGCACGTCGTTCCGTCTCGGTGAGAAGGTCACGCAGGTGCGAAAAGACTCATCGGGACGCGTGTTTTGCGACACGGAGAGCGGGAAGATCGTGCGCGGCGACGCGTTGCTCTACACGGTCGGGCGTCAGGCGAACACGGACACGCTGGATCTCGCTGTCGCGGGACTCACGGCCGACGAACGCGGTCGCCTGACGGTGAATGGGGGCTTCCAGACCACCGTGCCGCACATCTATGCGGCGGGAGACGTGATCGGCTTCCCGATGCTCGCGTCGAGTTCGATGGAACAAGGACGCATGGCGGCCACGTGCATGTTCTCGGAGAAGGAGTGCCGCCTGCTCACGAACGTGCCGTACGGCATCTACACGATCCCCGAGATCTCGATGATCGGCCGCACGGAACGCGAGCTCTCCGCGGCGAAGCTGCCGTACGAGGTCGGCATCGCGCGTTACGCGGAGCTCGCGAAGGGGCTCATGGTCGGGGACCAGAGCGGCATCCTGAAGATCTTGTTCCACCGCGAGACGCTCGAAGTGCTGGGCGTGCACGTCATCGGCGAGAACGCGGCCGAAATCGTGCACATCGGGCAGGCCGTGATCGCGCTGAAAGGGACGGTCGAGTACTTCCGTGACGCGGTGTTCAACTACCCGACGTTCGCCGAGGCGTACAAGGTCGCGGCGTTGAACGGGCTGAACAAGTTGTAGAGCGCGCTTCAGCGACCGCGGCGCGCGGCGAGGTAGAGCAGCGAACCGACAGCGAGGAACGCGAGCGTCGTCCACAGCGCGTCCGTCTTCGCCTGCATCGCGAGGCCCAAGCAGACGAGCGCCGCGAGGATCGGGATCGTCAGACCGCCGGGCAGGCGGAACGCGACCTTTTCAGAGCCGAAGCGACGTCGCAGTCGCGGCAGCGCGGCGATCACGAGCAGGAATACGAGCACGCGAGCGAGGACGCTCAGTCCCGCGAGCCACACGAACGAGCCGCTGAGCGCGAGAGTCGTGACGAGCGCTCCATAGACGATCACGGAGACCGCGGGCGTGCGGTAGCGTTCGTGCACCGCGCCGAAGAATGCCGGCAGGGTTCCCTCCTGCGCCATCGCGTAGGTCGTTCGCGAGCCCGCGATCACGGAAACCGCCAGGTTCCCGCCGATCGAGGCCACGGCCCCGAAGAGCAACACGCTGGCGCCCGCGGGTCCGAGGATCGCCTGCGCCGCGTCGACCAGTGGCCGCTCCGAGCGCGCGAGATCGGGCAGTGCAGCGACACAGACGGATTGGATCGCCACGTAGAGCACGACGATGCTCGCGAGTCCGAAGAGCAGTGCGCGCGGTAGATCACGCTCTGGATTCTTGGCCTCGCCCGCGGGAACGAGCGCAACTTCCCAGCCCACGAAGGCGTACATCGCGAGCAGCACGGCCGATCCGAGGCTGGTAACGGCGGGTAGCGGCTCGGACGCGGTGGGGAAGAGTGTCGGTGTGAGCGAAGCCAACCCCGCGATGACGAGCAGGAGGATCGGTCCGAGCTTGAGCAACGTCAGGATGCCCGCTGTCCGCATCGCGTGCTTGTTGCCGACGACGTTGACGAGCGTGAGTCCGCCGCAGATGCCGACGATCAGGAGCGTGCGCGTCGCTCCGGTGAGCGCTGATTCCCACAACCAACCGAGCGAGACGACGAGCAAGTTGACGTTCGCCGCGAACGCCGTCGCCCGCGAGACGTAGAGGCCCCAACCCGTCTGGAACGCCGCGAACGGTCCGAAGACCGTGCTCACGTAGAGGATCGGACCGCCCGTCGCGCGGACGTAGCTCGCAGCCTCAGCGAAGCAGAGCACGATCGGCGCCATGAGCACGCCGCACAGGACGAAGAGCAACGGGCTGTACGAACCGACCTGCGCCGCGACCTTCGCCGGCAGACCGAAGATGCCCGCACCGAGGATGCCGTTGAAGACGAGCACCCACAGACCGAGCACCGTGAACCGGCGGACGAGCTGTTCCTTCCGATCCGGATCGTCGTGACTCATGTCGTCCAGCCGACGGGAGTCTACGGCAGCGCGTGGTGCGGGGAGTCGCATCGGAAGCGGGTCGAGAGCGCACGACCCGAAGTCGGTGAAGAAATCACGGGCACGGTGCCGATGCTCACCGGTGTGCCTCGCGCGCGAGAGATCCTGGGCTCGATGTCGTCACGCGCTCTCGAGCCGCGCAGCGGCAACAGGGGATTCCAGGAGCGCGTAGGCTCGATTTCCTCACGCGCTTTCAGAACGAGTAACGCAGTCCGAGCGTCCACACGTCGTCGTCGACTTCGCGCTCGAAGCCGATGCCGATCGCGACTTGCGAGTGGAACCAGTAGCGCAGATCCGCACCCCAGATGAGTCCGTTGTCGGAGACGTCCTGATAGCCGAGGCGCAGTTCACCTTCGAGCTTCTCGTCCGCCGTGCCGCGCAAGCCGCCTTCCGCGCGCCAACCGTCGTCGTCGGCGTCGAATCCGCCCGCGCCGTCGACTTCGACGAACACCCACGAGACCGACGCGAACGCGTCGAGTCCGTTCGCGAGGGAGACGCGCTGGCCGATGCCGAGGTCGTAGCGCGTCAGATCCTCGTCGTCGCTGTAGAAGTCGAGACCCCCGCGGATGAAAAAGCCCTGGCTCAGTTCCCACGCGGCACGTCCGCCGAAACCCTGCAGTTCGTCGTCGAGCGCGTCGACGTCGCGCAGTTGCGCGTGGACCTCGACGAAGCTCCACGAGAGCTGGTGTGCCAGCGCGATCGCCTGCTGGTCCTTCTTCGATTGAACCGGCACGAGCGGTTCGGGCGAGGGCGTGACGAGCGAGGAGGCGAGCAGTGCGGACGTGAGGAGCATCGTGAGAATCCTTCCCTTGTCGAGACCGGTGGGGGAACTCGTATACCGGCGCGCCCGTCCGCGCGCCAGGACGGCGAGCGAAGGTCGACTACACGAAGGGATCTTCGTGCGTCAGGGCTTCACGCCCGATCGGCATCTCGTAGCGCTCGCGCGTCGTCGCGTAACCGATTCCGCCCATGCGACCGACCGCCCGCAGTCGATCGGCGTCGATGTGGAAGCGCGCGTCGACGATGTCGTCGTCGAGGAACACGTGCACGACGCGTCCGATCACGATGTTGCCGCCACTCGGTGCGCCGGGGTTCGTGCGCACGACCTGGATCGTGCGGCATTCGAAAGCCCAGGGTGAACGCGCGACACGCGGCGCACGGACGACACGGCTCGGAGCCGTCGCGAGTCCGGTCAGCTCGAACTCGCTCTCGCCGTGCGGCAACGCCTCGGCCGACGCTGCGACTTCGCGTGCGTAGTCCTCGGTGGCGGCGCACACGACGAACTCACCCGTGCCGCCTTCCTCGATCGGTTTGCAATTCGCGAGTGTGTCCTTCTCACCACCGTCCGCGCGGTTCGCGGGGCAGAAGAGGACCGTCATCGGATCCGAACCGACGCCGTTGAAGAACGAGAACGGCGCAAGGTTCGTTCGGCCCTCCGCGTCGACCGTGGACACGAAGGCGATCGGGCGCGGCACGATGCAGCCGATGAGCAGCTTGTAGCGATCGCGCTGGGTCAGAGCGTCGGCAAGTGATTCCATCGCAGCAAGCTAGTGGGATGAGTCGTTGATTCGCTGCAATATTCAGCCACTTGTGACAGCCCTGCGGCGTCGACGCTCCTCCCAAGCTCACAACGAAGCCGCGTCGTCTCGCCTACTGGCAAGGATGACGCAAGTGAGGTGATTCTTGCGGCCCAGTACGGACTCGGCCCAAGAGCAGTGCGATGTCCACGCGGCGCTCAGGGCCTGTGAAAAGTTCAATGGTGACCCGCCGCGGATGCGGAGCCCGCAATGTCTGGGAGCGTGTAGGCTCGAATTCCTCGCACGCTCTCAGTCCGGCCCGGCCATCTGCTCGGTCACCCGGCGCACGTTCGCCTCGATGGGGCCTGGACCGGCGAGCACCATCCGCGCGAGATCGCGCGCCGCTTCGGGGTCGCCGGACTTCTGCCAGCACCAAGCGAGCGAACTGTAGACGCGCGCTTCCACCTGCGGCGATTGCGGGGCGATGATCACAAGCACGGCGGCTCGTTCCCGGAGATGACGCGCGGTCGAGTGTTCCTTCAAGATGTCCAACGTGAAGGCCTCGTCGAGCAAGCAGTGGATCGCCCGCGCTGTGCTCGCGAGGCCGCATTTCTCCCACGAGGCGGATGCCAGCGCGAAACTCTCGGCGGCTCCTTCGTCATCGCCCGTGGCGCGCAAAAGGCGTCCGAGGGTCCAACGCGCCTCGGCGCGCGCGGACGGCAGCGCGTTCGGATCCGACTCGACGCGCGTCACGAAGTCGTGGACGGTACACGACGCACCCGCGAGCTCGTCGATGTTGATCTGGACCGTGGTCAAGTTCCCCAGCGTGCTCAAGGAGTCACGATGCCACGGGCCAAGGCGGCGATCCTGTGCCGCGAGCACGGACTCGTACATTGCGATGGCCTCGCGCTCGCGACCGAACGAGCCGAGAGTCGTCGCGTACCGGAAGCCGTACGACAGCGCGGTCGCGGACTCATCGCCTCGAACTCGGCCAGCGAGTCGCCACGCTTCGCCGAAGTGTGCGACGGCTTCCTCGAAACGACCCGCCGCGTAGAGATTCCGCCCGAGCGCGTCACGCAACTTGATCACACCGACATCCTCCTCGCCGAGGTCGCGAATCGCCGCCATCAGCGCGGTCTCGAGGAGTGACAAAGCCTCTGCCACGTGTCCCAAGGCCGCGAGCGCGCTGGCCTTGCACTGCTGCGCTTCGTAGACGTGCCGGTGCCGTTCGCCATACCTCGCGGTCACGTCCGCGAGCACGGCATCGGCTTCGATCAGGGAATCGCTCGGACGCCGGGCTTCCAGTAGGGCCTCGCAGAGTGCCAGCCGAGCGGAGACCCCGCGCACGGAATCGCGCCCATTGCGTCGCTCGTGCGCGGCCACGACCTCCGCGAGGATGAGCACGGCCTCTTCGGCGCGCTCGTTCTGCCCGACTGACGTGGCGTACTCCTTCTTGGCAATCAACGTTTGCTCGTGGTCCTCGCCGAACTGGGCCGCGCACACCTCGTACGTTCCGCGCAACCACGTCTCGGCTTCGACCCAGCGCCGCGATTCGTTGAGCGACGATCCGTATACGGAGCGTGCACCGAGCGCGTCCGGCGAGGCTGGTCCGGAGCTAGCCTCGAACTGGACCCGCGCCGAATCCGCGAGCCGTTCCGCTTCGTCGACCTCACCGATCGCGACGGCGTTGTGCGCTACGGTCAGCTTCCAGCGCGCGGTCTCGTCGGAGTTGACCCCGAGCACCGATTCCGCACGTCGTAGACCTGCGCGAGCTCGGCTCAGTCGATCGTGCACGCCGCCCACGAACGATTCGGCATCGATCGCGATTCGCTCGAGTTCCATGCGTACCGGGGAGTCCGGCGGATGGATCGCTTCCCAGACCGGTCGCATCCGATCGAGCTCGCGCCGAACTTCGGCATCGGACCCGATCGCGAGGTACGCATCGACGATGGATCGACGCAGGACGAGGCCAAGGCCCGGATCGAGAGCCGGTCGCGCATCCAATTCCGCGGAAGCTCTGGCCAGGGCGTCGATCACGCGCGCGTCCCGACCCGAGCCGTCGGGGTCCGCGCTCCTCAGGATGCTCCCCTGGAAATCAGCCAGCTCGCGGTTCGTGCGCGCTTCCGATTCGAGCTGTCTCAACCGCTTCTGAGCCAAATCCTCGGCGAATTCGGCCCGTTCCTTCGCGACGACGGCGCGATTGCGCTGCACGACCGCGACGATCGCGCCAACGACGATCGCGACGAGGATTGCTACGGAAGCTGCGACTACGATGCGGTTGCGACGCACGAACTTCGTCACGCGGTAGACGGTCGACGGTGGACCAGCGAGGACCGGCTCGTCGCCCAGGAAGCGTTCCAAGTCGCGAGCGAGATCCGCGGCGGACGCGTAGCGACGCACGCGTTCCGATTCCATCGCGCGCAACACGATCCACTCCAACTCCAACGGAATTCCCGCGCGTTTGCTGCTCGGAGCAGCGGGGGTGGATGTGCGCGCCTTCGTCAGCGCTTCGCTGAGCGAGAGCCCACGCAGATCGAGCGGCGGATCTCCGCAGAGCATCTCGTACAGCAGAGTCCCGATCGCGAAGACGTCCGCGCGCACGTCGATGGAGTCGAGGTCTCCCTCCAGTTGTTCGGGACTCATCGACGTGAGCGTTCCGACGAGCTCGCCCGCGAGCGTGGCGCGTGTCGCTTGATCGCCGAGTACCCTGGCGATACCGAAGTCGATGACCTTCACTATGCCCGACGCGTCCACGAGCACGTTGGAGGGTTTCAAGTCGCGATGGAGGACGCCGCGCTCGTGGCCGTGCTGGACAGCCGCGCAGATCTCGACCGCGAGACGTGCGATGTCGACGAAGGACAGCTCACGTTCGCGGACGTATACCGTCACTGCGCGCGCGCCCTCGATGAACTCCATCGCGAGGAACGGCCGTTCTTCGCCATGTTCGTCCACGTCCACGCCGGCCTCGTACACCTGCGCGACTCCGGGATGTCGAAGTCGTCCGAGCGCTTCGGCTTCGTACCGAAAACGACGGAGTGCCGCGGCGTCGACCAGAGAAGACTGCACGAGCTTCAACGCGACGCGTCGATTCGGGCGCTCCTGTCGCGCTTCGTAGACCACGCCCATCCCGCCCGCCGCGATCCGCCGGACCAACGTGTAGGCGCCGATGCGATCGCCGGCACTCGTCGGTCGAAGAGGATCGGCGGCACTCGGACCGGGAGGAGGCTCGAGGAATCCGCGCGCTCCGGTGTCGGCCACGACGAGGCGTTCGACCTCCTCACCGAGCGTGGGGTCGTCGGGACACTCGTGTTCGTACAACCTTCGGCGGGCAGGCACGTCCAAGTCGATCGCCCGCTCCAACAGGTTCGAGATGCGCTGCCAACGCTGCGTTTTCACGACGGATCGTCCGCGCCGGCCCCACCGAGCCGCGTGAAGAGCCAAGCGCGTGCGCTGCGCCACTCGCGCTCGACCGTGCGCGTGGAGACGCCGAGCACGCGCGCCGTCTCCTCCGCCGTCGATCCACCGAAGAAGCGCATCTCGACGACCCGCGCGGCATCCGGGGCGAAGACGGCCAGTTCCTCGAGCGCGGCGTGCAGGTCGAGCACGTCGGTCGATCGTTCCTCGAAGCCGAGGAGGAGAACGTCGACGGGGTCGCGCTGCATGTCGCCACCGCGCTTCTGTGCCTTGCGGGCGCGCGCACGATCGACGAGCAGGTTGCGCATCGCGTTCGCCGACACGGCGAGGAAGTGGTCGCGGTCGGCGAACTCGGGGAGTTCGCCCCCGAAAAGCTTCAAGTAGGCCTCGTGCACGAGGGCTGTCGGCTGGAGGGTCGAACCAGAATCGAAGCGACGCATCGCACCGTCGGCGATCGCGCGCAGCGAGGCGTACACGCGCGGGAGGAGGTCGTCGCGCGCGCGCTCGTCGCCCGTTCGTGCTCGCCGCAGCAGGCGTGTGAAATCCGCAGGGTTGTCGTCCAAGCGTCGAGCCTCGCGATCGACCCTAGCCGGGGCGACGCGAAGCGGCAACTGGCGCGTCGGCGGGCGGCGCGTGAAGGGGCGTGAGACGGTCCAACCGACGCTCCAGTCCGCGGTCGAAAGCGCATGCATGACGGCGAGATCGCGGTTAGGTGGTTCAGGCCGACAGGAATTCGCGGGGATCTGCGTCCGCGCCGCGAACTGGAAGAATCCCTGTCGGGCTCGGCAGGACTTCCGCGATCTCGGGTCGGCCGGAAAGACCTCGAGCTCGCGCTGCACCCCGGCCGGCCCCCGGGCTGAACAACGACGGACAGTCCTCGCCATGAAGCCACCAGTTCCCTTTGCCTGCTCGCGGCGTTCATCGCGCCCGCGACGGCGCAGTCCAACTCCGAACCGCTCGCGATGGGCCCTCGGCCAGAGGGCTCGCAGCGGAAGGTCGAGGCCGCGCCGGTCGTGTCGACACCGGCGCCCGAGCGCGATTCGAGCCGCGCGTCCGTCGCGAACGCGGAACGCGGCGCGGACCTCGGGGACGTCGAGCGGATGCGCGTGAGCACGACGGTGTTCGACCGCGTTCACTACACGACGGAGCGCGACGGATCGACGTGGGCCAGCGGCAACACCTACAAGGCACGCTTCGGTCCGGGCGGCGCGAAGTACCTTCCCGACGTCGGCGGCGACCCGTACGACGGTCCGGGCGCGGCGTACTACTGCGTCACTTGGCGGCGAGACTTCTCGATCACGGATTGGGACATCCATGCTCGTCTCGTGACCTCGTCGGGCGCGCCGCTCGGAACCCAGACCCTGTCCATCGACAACTCGGGCTCGTCGCGCGACTCGTTCCCGTCGATCTCGAAGTCGTGCGGAACGCGCGGCATCGGCGCGGCTTGGACGATCGCTTGGCACCGCGAAGTCACGACCACCAACTACAACATCCACGCGGCTCGGTTGTCGTGGGACGGACTGCTCCTGAACGGTCCGACCCCGTACACCTCGGCGCCGGGATTCGAGTACTACCCGCGTGCATCATCGCCGCTCGAGGATGGTCGCGCGCTCGTCGTCTACGGGATCGACAACGCACCCCAGGACGACATCGCGTACCTCTTCCTGAACGGGGGCTCGCTCCTCGGTTCGGGATCACTCACCGCACTCGACGCGCAGGCAACCGTCGCGCAGGATCAGATCGAGTACTCGATCGACTCGGACGGCCAGCGTTTCGTCGTGGCCTACGCCGAGAGCTTCCTCGGGAGCTCCTTCGACTACGACATCTGGATCAGCACGTTCACGCCGTTCGGCAACAGCATCTTGGCGACCGAATCGCACCGATCGCTCGACTTCACCGCTCTTCAATCGCTGCGCACGGACGTCGTTTCCGAGCGTTCCGGCGGCGCGACCGGTTCGAAAAGTTTCATCGCCTCGTGGGACTCGACCGGCAACGGCGGACACGACGTGTACGCTGGAACCTACGATCGTTCTCCCGGCGGGACGACCAGCGGGTTCTGCTTCGGCAATGGCACGACGGCCGTCCCGTGCCCCTGCTCCGGCAACGGTGGGTTCCAATCCGGCTGTCCCAACTCGCAATTCGGTTCGGGCTCGTACATCACGTCGAGCGGATACCCGGAGACGGGTCCGGGTGACAACCTCGTGTTCCAAGTGAGCAACGTGCCGGCCAACGTGACGTGCACGCTCTTCCAAGGGACGAACTTCAGCACCGGCGCGGCCTTCGGGGACGGCGTCCGCTGCGTGACGGGCACCCATATCCGCATCCGCACGAAGAACACGAACGGTTCCGGATCGGCATCGTGGCCGACTGGGCCTGAGGCCGATGTCTCGGTGACCGGAATGGTCCCGGCCGCCGGAGGATGGCGCTACTACCAGGTCAGCTACCGCAACTCGGTGAACTTCTGCACGCCGGCGACATTCAACATCTCGAGCGGACTGCAGGTCCTGTGGCTGCCGTGATCGCGGTGCGTACGCTCGATCTCTGAGGTCAGAGCGTCGGAACGAGCGGAGCGTGGTGCGCGTGCGCCACGTTCCGCCTTGCCCATGCAGGGCGACTTTGCGTCGACCGCGAGGAAGCGCGTCGCGATCCACCGCGTCGAAGCCTCACCTCCGTGGTGGACGAGATCGCTCGCACTCTCGGTCGACGATGCTCCGTGGGGCGGGGCGCGCACGGACCACTCCACGCGACGAGGAGCGCGGATCGTGGCGCCGCGCATTTCGTGTCGGGCTTTGGACGCGTTCCGCGATCTCGCAGGGTGCCCCGAGAGTGTCGATTCCGCGCCTCCCGCGGGTCCGACATCGGGGAGAACTCCAGCCAACACCACTCACATGAAGCCCATCACGAACGTCCTCTTCCTCGCGGCCACCGCAGTACCGGCGTTCGCGCAGGCGCACACGCCGCGCACGGCCCCTCCCATCCCGACCCAGTCCTCCGTGAAGGTCGACGCCCCGCCGACGATCCCCACCGGGGCGCTCGTGCGTCCTCTGGATCTCGACTCGTCGAGCCGGGCGGTCGCTCCCAGCAAGCCCTTTTCACTCGGCGAGGAACGCACGCGTCTCGCCGGTGCCGACCTGGATCGCCTCCACTACACGACGCAGTCGGACGGTTCGACGTGGGTCAGCGGGCGGACCTACAAGGCGCGCTTCGGCTCGGGCGGCGCCACGTACATTCCGTATCTCGGCTCGCGCGCTCCGCGCAGCTTTCCGCTCGAAATGTCCCTCGCCTCGGCCAGCATCGACGGCGTCGACATCCCGTTGGCGCCGGCTGAATGCGCCGTGCGCGAGGAGAACCGCATCGTGATCGACCGCGGCCGAATCGACGAGGTGTACGAGCTCGCGCTCGACTCCGTGGAGCAGACCTTCGTCATCGGTGAACGTCCGCCCGCCGGTGATCTGACGCTGCGTGTGCGTCTCGAAACGGAGATGTCGCGGTCCGAGAGCGAATCCGGATTCACGTACTCGAACGAGCTCGGTTCCGTGCAGTACAGCCGCGCTTTCGTGCGTGAACGCGACGGTCGCCGCGTTCCGGTCAACTCGCGCCTCGTCGACGGCGGCGTCGAGATCGTCATCGCTCGACAGGTTCTCGACGATGCGGAGTTCCCGCTGGTCGTCGATCCCGTCATCACGACGTTCGCGATCGACACGGTGACCTACGACTCGGTGGAATCGGACGTGTCCTACGACCTCTCGACGAATCGCTACCTCGTCGTCTACGAGCGTCCGTTCACCGCGACCGACGGCGACATCTATTCCGTGTTCGTCGATGCGAACGGCGTGGTTTCGCCCTTGGTGTATCTCGACAACACGAGCGAGGACTGGCGCAGCCCGCAGTGCGCCAACATGAACGTCGCGGACCAGTTCCTGATGGTCGCGCAAGCGAGGAACATCTTGGGAGCCCCGGGTTGGAATGTTTGGGGCATGACCATCGATGCGCACACGGGCGCCTCGGGTTGGAAGACCTTGATCAGCATCGCGGACCAGACCGGCGACAAGGTCCTCCCCGATGTCGGCGGCGATTCGTACGACGGTCCGGGCGCGACTTCCTACTGCGTCGTGTGGCGTCGGGACTTCCAACTCAACGATCAGGACATCCACGCGCGCCTCGTGAGCTCGAACTCGACTCTCGTAGGTCCGGCGACGCTCCTCGTCGACAATTCGGCCAACACGCTCGACACGTGGCCGTCCATTTCGAAGTCGAACGGCGTCCTCGGCGGGGATGCGGCTTGGACGGTCGCGTGGCACCGCACGCTGTCGAGCACGGAGTCGGACATTCACGCGGCCCGCATCTATTGGGCGGGCGGAATCGCGAGCTTCACGACTCCGATCGCCACCTCGCCGGGCATCGACTATTACCCGCGCGTGTCGTCGCCGCTCGACGACGGACGCACGCTCGTCGTCTACGCGCACAACTGGGGGAGCGAACACGACATCTTCTACTCGCTCCTGTCCGGCACGACCGTGTTGTCGTCGGGCAATCTCTCAGGGCTGGAGCCCGCCGGATTCCTCCAGCAAAACCAGGTCGAATACAGCATCGACAGCGATGGACAGCGCTTCGTCGTCGTCTACTCCGAGCAGTTGACCACGATCGATTTCGACATCTGGGTCAGCTCGTTCGGCACCATCGGGTCACAACTCTTCGCGGTGGAGGCGCATGCCTCGCTCGACTACACCTCTGCACAGTCCTTCCGCACCGACGTGATCGCGAACCGCTCGGGAGGCGGAAGCAGCCGACGGTTCTTCTCGACCTGGGACTCGACCTACGACGGTACTCAGCGCGACATCCGCGGCGGCTTCTACGATCGGCCGATCGGCGGTTGGTACACGCCGTTCTGCTTCGGTGACGGGTCGGGCCTCGCGTGCCCGTGCGGGAACAACGGATGGCCGACACGCGGATGCGGGAACTCGTCGAACGCGAACGGTTCGTATCTGGGGGCCTCGGGGAACGCTCAGACGGGCGTGGGTGACGACCTCACTTTCTCCCTGGCGTATGTGCCGCCGAACGTGACGTGCACGTTGTTCCAAGGAACGGGGACGGCCAGCAGTCTGTTCGGGGACGGCGTCCGCTGCGTGGCGGGCACGCAGGTGCGCATCTCGTCGAAGAACTCGAACGCGTTCGGCTCGGCGACATGGCCGAGCGGCGCCGAACCCGACATCTCGGTGGCCGGCCTCGTGCCGGCGGTCGGTGGTCGACGCTACTACCAGGTCAGCTACCGCAACTCCGCGGCGTTCTGCACACCGGCGACGTTCAACATCTCGAACGGCACGAGCGTGCTTTGGCTGCCGTGAGCTGCGGGACTCGAGCGGTCTGCGAAGTCCGGTGAACGCCAGCCGGCGTTCGCGAACTCGACCGCGGGGCGTGTCGCGTTGAGCGACGCGCCCCGCGGCGCAGGGGGCCGACCGCCTGCCAGCGTGACCCAGGCTGGCGTTTCCAGGCGACCCTGGACCGCGGTCCGCCGTTCAGAGGAAGTCGGCCGGATCGAATTCGTCGACCGGGATGATGCGCACGCGCGGCAGCGGCACGTTGAACGCGTGTGCATCGGTCTCGAGGTCGTGGATCTCGAGTCCGCGCGTTTCGAGATCGCGATAGGACGCACTCACGAACTCGCGGAACCCGAGGATGCCCACGCGCCGATCGGTGCCGAGCAACGCTTCGATATCGGGCAGGAAATCGCCGTCGTGGCTCGCGAGGAGGACGTTGCCTTCGCGCTCGCGCAGCGCCTGCAACGTGCGTTGGATCGCGACGTCGACCACGGATCCGTCGGCCGGTCCCGAGAGCGGAATCGGTCGATAGTTCAGAGCGAGCAGGGCTTGGATGAACGACGCGGGCAGGACGCCCGACGACGCGTTCAGGAAGAAGAGCCCCTTGCACGGCTTCGTCCACAGACGCGCCGTGAAGTCGCGCACGCGATCCCAGCGCGGACGTTGCTCCGGCGCCGGACGCAGGCCGAGGATGCTGATCCCGAGCGTCGCGTCGATGTTCTCGCCGTCGACGAGCAGATACGAGAGGTCGTGTGCCGACGTCATCGCGCGTACGCCCGACGCGCGAAGAGCAACGTGAGGTAGGGGAGCATCGTGCGCTTTTGCGGGATCAGCTCGAAGATGCGCCACAGTCGTTTCGGGTTCCAATAGAAAGAGCGGTAGGCCTTCTTCCGCAGTTGGAAGATCTTCTTCTCGGGCACGGCGGACAGATTGATCTCGGCCTGGTACGGCTCGTAGCTCGACCAGTCCGTCGGTAGCGCGTACCCGGCGTGCTCGACCTGCTTGAAGAGCTCCGTGCCCTTGAACGGGATCACGCGGAAGAACGCGGCGGTGTGGAAGGAACTGGACGACGCCCAGCGGATCGTCTCCTCCATCTCCTCTTCCGTTTCGGTCGGGAATCCCAGCATGAACGCGCCGTGCACCATGACACCCTGGGCGGCGATGAAGTCGACGATCTTGCGGACCTTGTCGATCTTCAAGTTCTTCTTCATGACCTTTTGCAGGCGCGGAGAAGCACTCTCCACGGCGACCATGCAGCGGTACATGCCGGCCTTCTTGAGCAGCACGACGAGTTCTTCGTCGAGGATATCGCCGCGGAATCCGTTCGGGAACGTCAGCGCGAGCTTCCAGCCCTTGTCGATGATCCCTTGCGCGATCCGTTTCGCGCGCTCGGGCCGGAAGTTGAAGATGTCGTCCATGAAGACGAGCTCCTTCACCCCGTACTTCGTGACGAGCATCTCGATCTCGGCCAGCACGTGCTCGGCCGATCGCTCGCGGAACGTCTTGCCGTAGCTGTTGTGGCAATACGTGCAGCGCCAAGGACAAGCGCGCGAGCTGAACATCGTCGCGAACTCCTTGTGCGCGTAGATGACGCCGCCGCGCGGGACCTTGTGGTACTTCGCGTGATCGACGAGATCCCACGCGGGGAAGGGCAGCTCGTCGAGGTTCTGCGGCGGCGGGCGGTCCGGTTCGTGGACGACGGTGCCGTCGACATGGCGCCACGAGAGGCCCTGGCACTCCGTCCAGTCCTTGCGACCGTCGCGCACACCGGCGAGCAGATCCGCGAACGTGAACTCACCTTCGCCGCGCACGACGAAGTCGACGTTCGTGTCCTTCAGCACGTCCTCCGCCGCGACGCTCGGGTGCGGTCCGCCGCAGGCCACGATCGCGCGCGGAAGGCGCTCCTTCACGAGCTTCGCGACCGCGTGCATGCAGCCGGCTTCGTACGTCATCGCGGAAAGGCCGACGACATCCGGCGCCAGCTTCACGATCGCGTCAACCGCTTGCTCGGGCGTCCAATCCTCGACCTTCATGTCGAGAACGTGCATGTCCTCGAACCCGCGCTGTCGCGCCGTCGCCGCGATCATCATCACGCCCAGTGGATGGACGTGGGTGAACTGCGTGTAGGGGTGATAGGTCTGGACGAGCGCGGTGCGCATAGGAGCGTGATGGTTTACGGGTCGACGCTCACATCCTACGCGAGTCGGCGGAGGCCGAGGCTCGTCACTTGGCGAACCTCAGCGATTGCACGCGGACCCCGAGGTCGGCGTCGCCTGTGCTAGGTCGGCGTCGCTCGTGCTAGGTCGGCGTCGCTTGTGCTAGGTCGGCGTCGCGGGCATGAGCTCGGCGTCGCGGGCATGAGCTCGGCGTCGCGGGCACGAGCTCGACGTCGCGGGCACGAGCTCGACGTCGCTTTCCGTCGTCGGCCCCGGTGCGATATCAGGACGCCAGCTCTTCCTCGACGAAGCGACCGTCCTCGAAACGCCACGATCGCACTTCACGCTGGGCATGCCCGTCGATTGCGACGAGCACGTGCGACCACCCCGCGGACGCGCTCGCGCGATCATCGGGCGTCGGAACCGCGGCGTCGTCGGGTCGGGAACGCCAGATGCCGACGACCTGCAGACCGAGCGAGCGGGCTTCGACTTCCGCTGCATCGTGGCTGGCCGAATCGATGTCGAGCGCGCCCGGAGTGCTGTTTCCACCGCTCGAAACCGCGACGGCACGGCGTGCTTGCACGACAGCGATCGATCCTTCTCCGACCTGCCCATAGAGCATTCCACACACGGCGAACGGATATGCCTGCGCAGCCCAACGCTCGAGTTGGAACCGCTGGAACACCGGCAGGATCACGCTCGGAACGCGGAAAGGGCCGGCCTGGAACGAATGGATACTCGGGTGCTCGGACATGGTGGCCTCAGGATGGGCAAGTCACACGTCGGACGGTTTCTAAACAAAAGCGCGCCGCGGTCCGCGTGGACCTCGGCGCGCCCGTGGAACGAGGACGAGACGCCTAGGCTGTACGCGGTGCAGCGCTGTCGCGCCTACACAAGCCGTGGTCGGCGTGGCTTCGTGCCACGTACGACCAGGTGCTCTCCACGAAGACGATCATCGTCTCAAGAGCTTCCTCCGATCCAGCGGATCTGTCAATGGGGCCGGAGGACGATCGCGCCTTGATCCCACGTTTTTCGCGCGGCGAACTGTGCTCACGAAACGAGTTCGCGCTCCGCGAGCCACAGATGCCGACGTTGGTGCGCGAGGAGTACGGAGCCAGGCTCCACTCCGCCGATCTCGCCGCAACGCGCTCTACTTCCCACATCACCGGCGTGGCGAGCGTGTGGAGTCGAGCGTGGCTCAGTAGCGGTACGACGCATTCCCCCCCTGCTTTAGGGGTGGGCGAGAACGGCGGAGTGGAGCCTGGCTCCGTACTTTCAGTAGCGGTACGACGCATTCCCCCCCCTGCTTTAGGGGTGGGCGAGAACGGCGGAGTGGAGCCTGGCTCCGTACTTCTTCGTAACCGCGCGCTAGCACGTTCACGACCGTCCGCGACCAAGACGTTCCGCTGACGCGGAAGCGACCATCGCCGTCGGTGAGTTGCTCGTCGGCGTCGAGGATCTTCGACCAACCCTGACTGCGACCGACGCGCGCGTTCGGGATCGGCGCGTTCGTCTCGCGATCGACGCCGCGGCCGTGGAAGACGAGATCGGGTTGCGTGGGGACGAGGATCTCGAACTCGCGGACCTCGCCCGCCGCGAGAGGTGTTTCGAGCTTCGCGGAACCGGGCCCGATCGAACCGTCGTCTCTGTGCGCGGTGATGGTGCAAGTCGTGCCATCGTCGAGCTCGGCGACTCCGCGCTCGTCGGTACGCGGCGCGTGACCGAGTTTGCCGTGGAAGTCGTCGACGTTGCGCCACGATTGTCGCGCACCTTCGATTCGTGCCGTCAAGCGCACGTTCGCGAGCGGCGCGCGCGTCTCGCTGGCGAGGATGCGGACGCGGACTCCGGTCCAGGCCGCGGCTGACGTCGCCGTCGCGGACGGTGCGGAGGCCACGATCGGCGCCGCGTCGCTCCGACCCGAGCCGACGGGCTCGGGCAGACCGAGTTCCGGGGCCAGATCCGGCATCGTCGCCGCGATCTTTCGATCCTCGATCCGAGCGAGACCGTGTTCCGCAGGGTCGGACCGGAACCACACGAACGCCAGCGTGGCGAGAAGCGCGAGGAGCACGGGCACGGGCAGAGTTCGTCACATGGGAGGCGATCGTCGAGACGTTCGGGTGCGGAAGTCGCACGGCGCGAGGCCCTGAGCCTACCCCGAGGTCTCGTTGCGGTTATGTCCTCGCAAGGCGGGAGCGACACCGCGACCCCCGACTTCTCGGGTCCCACCGACAGCCGTTGCCGCGATCGTCTGGTAGTCTCGAACACCCGAACGCGGTTCGCGCTCCCGCGAGCGCACTCGCGAACCTCGTTCGACCGACGGCCCCGCACGCACGACTCGAAGGCACCCCTTGGCACGCGTCGCGTTCATCGTCACCACCTGTCACGAGTTCGAGGGCATCAAGGTGCTCTCCTCGATCCTGAAGAAGCACGGTCACCAGGCCGATTGCTTCCTCCACAGCGAAGAGAAGGACTTCTACAAGGCCGTCCTCGACTGGAAGCCCGACGTCGTCGGCATCTATGCCACGACCGGCCAAGAAGCGTGGGCGTACGACTACATCCGCGGCTGGAAGAAGAATCTGCGTCACCTCAAGGTCGTGATGGGCGGGCCGCACCCGAGCCACGACCTCGAGCCGCTCCAGCACGCGGACGTCGTCGATGCGACGACGAAGGGCGAGGCGGAGTACGCGATCCTCGATCTCGTCAATGCGTGGGAAGCGAACCGGACGATCGAGGACATCCCGAACGTCGGATGGCTCGGCGCGGATGGCGTCGGCGTGCAGAACCACATCCGGCCGGTCGTGCAGGACCTCGACACCCTGCCGTTCCCCGACGTCGACGTCTTCTACAAGTACCCGTTCTTGGCGTCGAAGCGCGTGATGCAGGTGCACGTCAGCCGCGGCTGCCAGAACTCGTGCACGTACTGCTCGGTCGGGTTGATGAAGAAGGACTGGGTTTCGGGCCGTCGCGGCGAGAAGTTCAATCGCCAGAAGTCGGTCGATTACGTGTGCGAGGAGATGAACGACATCCTCGCGCGCTACCCTAATTTCAAGATGGTGAACTTTGGCGACGCTGCGCTGAACATGACGCGCGGTTGGATCCAGGAGTTCGCGGACAAGTGGCCGAAGCGCGTCGGCCTGCCATTCGCCTGCAACATCAACATCAACTACCTGAACGAGGACGACATCATCGCGTTGAAGCGCGCAGGGTGCGTCAGCGTCCAGTTCGGGCTGGAGTCGGGCTCCGAGAAGGTGCGCCTCGAGGTCTACAAGAAGGGCTACACCGACGAAATCGTCTACTCGATCCCGAAGCTCCTGCGGAAGCACAAGATCACGTACCGCACGAACAACATCATGGGGTCGCCGGCGGAGACGCTGGAGGACATGTTCGAGACGGCGCGCGTGAACAAGCGCATCAAGCCGAACGGTTGCACGGTGCTCATCTATCGACCGTTCAAGTCGACCGTGCTCGGACAGCAGGATTTCGCGCTCGGGCGCGTCGATCTGGAGCGCGACATCGGTCCGTCGATCCAGCACGACTCGATGATGAAGCGCACGGACCTGCGCGAAGTCGTCAACCTCCAGAAGCTCTTCAACGTCGCGGTCTACATGCCCGGCGGCGAGCAGTTGGTGCGCCAGCTCGTGCGGTTGCCGCGCAATCCGGTGTTCGACTTCACGTTGCTCGGGTTCCTCTGGTACCAGCACGCGGTCGTGTCGGGGTACGGGATGCTCGACGACTTCAAGTTGGGCATGAAGAACGTCGGACAGATCTTCGGGAAGAGCGGTACGCAGACGAAGCGCAGCTTCCTCGAGACGATGGACACGGGGAGCGACGCGGCAGTGCACTGAGAGCGTGTGAAGAAATCGAGCCTACACGCTCTCAGACACTATCTGCGCCACTCCGCGGCGCGTCGCCCGTGAATTCTTCACGAGCTCTGAGAGCCCGTGAAGAAATCGAGTCTACGGGCTCTCAGATTCAGGTGGCGACGCTTCGCGTCGCGAGAGCGTGTGAAGCAATCGAGCCTGCACGCTCTCACACTGGATCGGCGCCGCTCCGCGGCGCTGAGCCGGTGAAGTCTCACAAGCTCGGAGAGGGCGTGAAGAAATCGATCCTACGGCCATTCAGTCGATAGTCATGTTGGGCGGCGCCGCGCACGTCACGCAGTACGCGTGATGGCGCCCGACCTCGAGCCAGCGGATCGACCCTCGGTCGCGCGTGGTTGGATCACGCGCGGTGCGTTGGGCATCTGCGCCGCGACGTTCTTCTCGGACGTCGGGCACGAGATGGCGACAGCGGTCTTGCCGCTCTACCTCAGCGCGATCGGCGTCGGTCCCGCGGCACTCGGAGCTGTCGAGGGCTTCGCGGACTTCGTCTATGCGCTCGCGAAAGTGGGTGGCGGGTTCGCGGGGCAACGGCTGCGTCGCAAGTCGCGGTGGGTCGCGGCGGGCTATGCGCTGACGGCGATCGGAACTGCGTCGATGGCGCTCGTGCGCACGCCGTTGGCGCTTGCAGGCCTACGCTCCATCGCATGGGCGGGTCGAGGATTTCGCTCGCCGCTGCGTGATCACTTGTTGGCCGACGAGGTGGAGCCGACTCATTACGGGCGTGTCTTTGGGATCGAGCGTGCGGCGGACATGCTCGGAGCCGTCGTCGGGCCGCTGCTCGCGATCCTGCTCATCGCCTATGGGCTCACCGCGGGCGAGGTGATCGGGTGGACGATCTTGCCGGCGCTGATCCCCGTGGTGGCGATCCTTTTCTTCGTGAAGGATCGGGGCGTCGCGATCGAAGCTCCGATCGCGATCACGGACGCGCCGCTGCCGCCGGTGTTCTGGCGTCTGATCCGCGCGGTGTCGTTGTTCGGCGTCTCGGACTTTTCGCGCACGTTCCTGATCCTTTTGGCCGCGCTCGCGCTCGGCGACTCGTCCGACCAAAACGCGGACCTGGTCGCTGGATTCGGCACGGGCACGCTCACGGCGGCGGTCGGTCTCTACGCCTTGCACAACGCGATCAGCGCGGTGGCTGCGCTCGGCATCGGCCGACTCGCGGACCGTTTCTCGAAGTCGAAGTTGCTCGCTGCCGGCTACGGTCTCGGCGCGATCACGCACCTGATCCTCGCCTTTGGATCGACGTCGCTCGCGTGGCTCGTCGTGGCCATCGTGTTGTCGGGCGTCTACGTCGCGGCCGAGGAGACGCTCGAGAAGGCGACGTGCGCGAGCCTCGTCCCGCGCGCATCGCGGAGCAAGGCGTTCGGCCTCCTCGCCGGCGCGAACTCGCTGGGCAACCTCGTGTCGAGCGTCGGCATCGGACTCGCGCTGCAGTTCGGACACGCCGAGTTCGGCTTCACGGTCTGCGCGATTCTCGCCGGACTCGGAGCCGTGGCGGTTCTGCGCATCGAATCACGGCCGAGTCCTTAGAACGTCTGTTCGAGCTCTCCTCACCCGTTCTTCAAGGGCATCTTGGCTGCAACGGGAAGGTGAGGTGTCCTCGCGCAGCTATCTTCCCTGCATGCGCCGGAGCGTTCTGATCTCGCTCGCGGTCCTCGTGCTCGCGGTCTTCTTGGGAACGAGTTGGTTCGTGTCGAACGTGGATGGCAGCGCGACTGCGGTGGACACGATGGCCGCGCGCTCCGATCGCGGAGTCGAGAAGTCGTCGGACCAGGACATGCTCGTCGACGACGTACGGACTTCCGAGCAGCCACGGGTCGTGGCGCACTCGCGCACTCCGACCGACGCAGTGCAGGTCCGCGTGGTCGGGCTCGACGGCACGGCCTCGGCCACGTGGTGGGTCGAGATCCATGCCGAATCCGAGCAGCCTCGCGAGGAGGGGGAGCGAGGCACGTTCCGTCGCCGCGACAGCGCGTTCACCATGCTGCGCGGCAGCGGTGCGGAGAGCGCCGAGCTATTACCTGCGCTGCTTCGGCGGCATGCGCGACTGTTCCTCGTCGGCAAGGCGCTCCAAGTGGCGGACTCGTACTCGCTCGAGAGCGACGAGTACGTCGTCGATGCGACGACGCGCGGTCCGATCGTCCTCGTGGCTGCACCTCCAACGACCGTCAGCATCGTCGTCGAGGGGGCGCGGCCGAGTGGCGACTTGCGGTACGAGATCGAGCCCGTCCGCGTCGTGCCCTCGCCCGGCACGCGCGGCCATGATTTCGTCGTGAACGCGGAGTCCGGCGCTCATTTCGCGGTCACACCCGACGTCGCGCACCGAGTGCGCGTCACGGGCTCGAACGCCGATGACGTCGTCGAGACAGTCGTGCCGCCCGCCGAGCGCGGTGAGCGCGTGCACGTCGTCCTGCGCTTCCCCGGCGGCATGGCAGTGCCGGCGCCCGAGGGATACGCGGAGCTCGCGCTCTCGGGTTCCGTCGTCGGCGAGGGCTGCGGAAGCCCCGGGCTCTGGGCCACGATCGACGACGGTTCACCGATCACGATCCCGGTTCGCAAGGATGGTCGTTTCGAGCTGGTCGCTCTGCGCGGTCGCGAGGTCGAACTCCACTCCGCGGGTGGCGACCTCGAGGCCGGCTTCGAACCCGAGGTGTCGAAGCACCCGTTCGGCGCGCGCGACGTCGTCGTCACGTGCCGTGCGCCGGCCGCGCGCGTCGACGTGCGGTTCCGCCTGTTCGCCGCGGAGTCGAACGAACCGCTGGGCGACGCGTGGATCGCCGTCGAACGACGCGACGGGGAGCGGATGCGCTCGCGCGTGCTCGGGTCCGCGAACTCCGCCGAACTGACGGTGGCTCTGCCGGCGCTGGACGACCTCGAGTACTTCGTGTGCGCCCGAGGCCGCCGCGACGTCAGCGCCCGCCTCTTTCCCGCTGGCGTTCCTCCTGCTGGCGTCGTGGTCGAGCGCACGATCCGACTCGAGCTCGGTTTCTGCCGCGATTTCCGCGTGCTGCATTGCAGTCGACACACACCGATCGCCGCGGCGAGCTTCGTGCAGGCCGGGCAGTTCGTGGGCGTGACCGACGGCGAAGGTCGAGTACGAATCGAGCTCGGCGAATGGCCAACGCGCATGCAGGTCGAGGCGGCGGGCTTCGACCCCGGTCAATGGCCACCGAGTTTCCAGGCCCCTCTGACGTTGCGGGCGGTCATGCTGTGTCCGCTCGACTGAGCGCACTGCGGACGATGGATCTCGAAGTCCCCGCACGGTCACCGCACGATTCGGTCGCAGTCGCTGCATCGACGCGGGGACGGATCGCGCTGCACGGTGCTGTGCGGGCTTGCATCGAGGAATCAGCGCGCCGCCGCTATCCAGAGGAGGCGTGCGGGCTGCTGATCGGGCGCTCGACGCCCGAGCGCGTCGAGGTGGTCGAAGCGCGCGAGGCCAACAATGTCGAGGTGGTGCGGGGGCACGATCGCTATGTGCTCGATCCGGTCGATCACTTGGCCGCCGAGGAGCACGCTCGGGGCAACGGCCTGGAGGTCGTCGGCGCATGGCATTCGCATCCGGACTGCCCTGCGCAGCCATCCGAGACGGATCGTCGCGGTGCGTGGGCGAATTGGTCGTACCTGATCGTCGGGCTGAGGCTCGGCGACGTCACCGAGCTGCGCTCGTGGAGGCTGTCGGGCGACCGCTTCCAAGAAGAGACCCTCGAGTGAAGTTCTTTCCCGGTCGGCGAATCTCGGCCTAGATTCGCCAAGAACCGTCGGCGAGAGAGCGTTGGATCCGCGCGTCGGCCGGTGCCACGATGGCCCCGTCACGACCCGGAGGTCTCATGTCATTCGTGTGCTTGTTCCTGGCGCTCGCCGCCGATCCCGTCACGGTCCCGTCCCGCATCGCGGACGTGACCGTCTATCCGTCCACTGCTCTGGTCCATCGAGTCGCCGAGGTCCCGGGTCCGGGCAGCTACGTGCTGCGCGGTCTGCCTCAGGGCATCGACGCGGATTCGATTCGCGTGCGCTCCGATCACGGCGCGGTCGTTTCCGTCGAGGTGAGGCACAGGATCCAAGAATCCGCGCCGTCGGAACGCGTCGAGGCGCTGCGCGTGCGACTCGCGGCCGCGGAACGCGAAGTGCGCGTCGCCGAGGACCGTCTCGGAGCCGTGAAGGTGCTCGCGCAGCACCTCGACTCACTCATGAAGGTCGAGGCGGAGCGCATTCGCGAGGAGGCGCGCACCGGTAAGTCGAGCCCGGAGACGTGGGAGCAGAGCTTCGCGTTCTACGCGAAAAAGCTCGGTGAACTGCAGAGCGAGCGCCGCGACGGCGAGCGCGACCTCGAAGCGAAACAGCTCGAGGTGCAGAAGATCCAGAGCGAGATCGGGCGCTTGTCCTCGGCGGTGGGTCAGCCGGTGAACGACGTCGTCGTCGATCTCGAGGGCGAAGGCGCGGCGAAGCTCGATCTCGAGTACCTCGTCCACGGAACGGGTTGGCAACCGTCGTACGAGCTGCGCGCGACGAGCGATTTGGCGAAGGTCGGCCTCACGTATCGTGCGCGGGTCTACCAGAGCACGGGCGAGGATTGGAACGACGTGTCGCTCGCGCTGTCGACCGCGCAACCGCAACGCGGCGCGCAAGGTCCGGAGCCGATGCCCGTGTGGTTGTCGCTGTGGCAACCGCCGTCGCCAGCGAGCAAGGCCCGGGTCGGCCGGCCCATGGCCGCGGAGGATCGATCAGCGGTCGAGTCCGTGAAGGCCCTCGGCTACGGCGGCGACGCGAATAGCGTCCCGACCACGGCCTTCGCCTCGATCGAGAGCACGGGCCTCTCCGTCCGCTACCAGATCCCGCGCCGCGAAACCGTCGAGTCGCGCAACGAGCCGACGAACGTCCTCGTCGGCCAAGCCGATCTCGCCGTCGCCGTCCAACGCACGGTCGTCCCCGCACTCGACACGACGGTGTGGCTCACGGGTCGCGCGAAGAACACGAGTGCCTACACGCTCCTGCCCGGTCAGGCATCCGTGTTCCTCGGGCAGGATTTCCTCGGCCGTGCCTCGGTCGATCTCGTGCAACCGGGCGCCGAGCTCACGCTGCACCTCGGCGCGGATCCGTTCGTCGAAGTCGAGCGCACGCGCACCGAGGACATGGAGAAAGGCCCCGGCTTCCTCTCGTCCCAAGCGTCGAAGCTCGAAGGTTGGCGCATCCACGTGAAGAACCACGGCGCGCCGACGCAGGCCAAGGACGGCGCGGTCGAGGTCATCGTGCGCGAAGTCCTGCCGCGTCCACGCGATGAGCGCATCGAGGTCGAGATCTCGAAGGCCGAGCCCAAGGTCTCGACCGACGAGCGCTGGAAGCAGGATCGCGAGGAGAAGGGCATCCAGACCTGGGTGCTGCGCGTGCCGAAGAACGGCGCGGCGGACATCCGCTGGGAGTACACGATCGGCTACCCGAAGGATGCGCGGGTCGTGCGCGAGTAACCGGCGAGAGTCCCTGTTCCCAACTGGACGCCGGCGCGGCAGGCTATCGAGCACGATGGCCTGCCGTTTTCGTTTGGCGTTCCTTTTCACAGCGTTCGCCGCGGTCTCGTGTTCTTCGACGTCGGATTCGCAGTCCGCCGGCGTCGCGACGGCTCCGGCCCGTGACGCGCCTCCCGCGAGCGGAGCGGAGCCGGCGCATGTCGCATCTCTCGTCGGCGCGAAAGAGTCAGCGCGTGACGAGGCCGTACCTCGCGGCGAGTCCGCCGAGCGCCTCCACTTCGTCGTGCTGCACACGAACGACGTGCACGGACAAGTGTTGCCGCGCAAAGCCACGTGGTTGAAGCGCGCGGATCCGCCGATGGTCGGTGGACTCGCGCGCGTCGCGGCTCGCATCCAGCGCGAGAAGCGCGCGGCGGAGAAGGCGGGCGCGCACGTCCTCGTCCTCGACGGGGGCGACTGCTACCAGGGCACGCCCGAAGGCGTGATCGACGGCGGATTGCCTTTCCTGCGCGCGATGACGGCCGTCGGATACGACGCGGTCTGCGTCGGGAACCACGAGTTCGATTTCGGCGTCCCGCACCTCGTCGCGTTGCTGCGCGACTCGAAGTTGCCGACCGTCCTCGCCAACGTGCTCGAGCGCAGCACGAACACGCGCGTGGCTTGGACGCCGCCGTGGCGCATCGTCGAGCGCGGCGGGATCCGCATCGCGCTCGTGGGACTCGTGTCGCCCGAGACGCCCGAGATCACGCACCCGGATGCACAGGCCCTCGTGTTCGTCGATCCCGCAGTTGCGCTCGTCGGTGCGCGCGCGGAGCTCGCCGGTCACGCCGATTGGATCCTGCCGGTGACGCACTTGGGCGTCGACGACGATCGCGCTGTCGCTCGTGCTCATCCCGATCTGCCGCTCGTCGTCGGCGGGCACAGCCACACGTTCTTGAAGGAGGGCGTGCGCGAAGGGACCACGTTGATCGTGCAGACGGGCGCGAAGGCCTCGGCGATCGGGCGCGTCGACCTGTGGCTCGACCCGGTGACCAAGAAGGTCGTCGAGAGCCGAGCCCAGCTCATCGATCTCGACGAGGAACCGGCCGCGGAGGATCGCGTCGCGCTCGTCGAGCAGATCTGTGCCGACCTCGCCGCGAAGAGCGCGGCGCGCATGGGTGAGGTCGTGGGGGAACTCAGCGGCCCCCTCACGCGTTCGAAGGATCCGCTGGGGTCCTCGAGTGCCGGCAACTTCATGGCGGACGCGCTGCGGAAGTTCGCGGTCGCCGACGTCGGCGTCATGAATCGCGGTGGAATTCGCACGGATCTGGACGCCGGACCGATCACGCGACGCAACGCCTTCGAGCTGTGCCCGTTCGAGAACAACGTGACGGTGCTGACGCTCACAGGTGCCGAGTTGCTCGCGATGATCGAGAAGTCCGTCGTTGGTACCGCGCACTCCGGCCTCGAGGTCTCAGGGTTGGTCATCGAGGCAGCCATCGACGCGCAGGGTGTCCGGTCCTTGCGCGGGCTCCAAGTCGGAGGAGTTCCCGTCGATCCGAAGAAGGAGTATCGCGTGGCGATGAACTCGTTCCTCGCGGACGGTGGTGATGCGTACGTGCCGAAGTACGCACCGGGCGCGAAACGCAAGGACGACCCGACCTTGATGCGCGACCTGATCGAGGAGACGTTCCGCAACGCGCAGGTCGTCGCGCCGAACGGCGAGAATCGGTACGTCGTGTCGAGGTCGCCGTGATCCTCGGAGCACTAGTGTTCGCGGCCTTGTCGCAGGGGAGCGACACGCTGGACATGCTCGCGGGGAGTCTGAAATCGCCCAAGGAGAGCGAGCGAGTTTCGGCGGTCCAGCGCCTCGGGAAGCTCGACGTGAAGGAAGCGTGGCTCCTCCTCGTCGGTGCGCTCGCGGATACGGCGCCGCGCGTCGCGGACGAAGCGGAACTCCAGCTCACGAAGTGCGAACTGCCGGAAGTCATCGAGGAACTCAGCGGGAAGTCCGGACTCGCCTCGTCGGATCCATGGATCGCCGTTCATGCGGCGGGCGCGTTGACCGGGGGCAAGGATCCGACTCTCCCCGCGCTCGAAGCAGCGCTCGCGACGAAACACGACGCCGCGCGGATCGTCGTGTTCAGCGCGCTCGAGCGTGCGGCGGGCGACATCCGCGCGAGCGGCAAGGTGGCGAAGTCGATCCAAAGCGCGTTGGAGAAAGCGATCCAGCCGCTCGGGAAAGGCGGCGACGTGCAGGCTGCGGCGCTGCTCGCGCTCGCGGCGCTCGAACCCGCGAAGATCGCCGATTGGCTCGCTCGCGCCGATTCCAAGCAATCCGCGCCGCACTTGTGCGCCTTGATCCACCTCGCCGGGCCCGAGACGAGTGACGCTGCGCAGAAGCTCATGCTGCTCGGCAGCACGCATCCGGAGCGGGCCGTGCGCGCGGCGACCGTCGCAGCTCTCGCCGCGCATCCGAATGGAGGACGACTCACGGTGCTCGTCGACACGTTCGCGGCGGAGAAGAACACGCGACTCTTCTGGACGATCGACGGTCACCTGGAGCGACTCTCCGGCCTCGCGGGCGGCGGCAAAATCGACTTCTGGAAAGGTTGGGTCGCAAAGCTCGGTCCCGATTGGAAGCCCGTGACCGGCGACCCGCGTCGCTTCGCGCCAGCGGGGGACACGGCTGCGCCGAAGCTCGCCGGCATGCCGATCTTGTCGGGCGCAGTCGCGATCCTGATCGATCTCTCGGGCTCGACGTGGGAGAAACGCAGCGACGGCACGACCGTGAAGGAGCGTCTCGACAAGGAGCTCGAGACGGCGTTGCGCGCCCTGCCCGAGACCGCGCTCTTCAACGTGATCCCCTACACGAACGAGCCGATTCCCTGGGAGAAAAAGCTCCAACCCGCGACTCCGGCGAACGTCGGCAAGGCCCTGAAGTTCTTCACGAGCTGCAAGGCGAGCGGCAAGGGCAACTTCTGGGACGCGGCGATGCTCGCACTCGAAGATCGCGACGTGGACACGATCCTCGTCCTCACCGACGGCGCGCCGACGGGAGGTCGACGCTGGCACATCGACCTCATGCGCGACCGATTCCTCGAGGAGAACCGCTTTCGCCGCGTCGTGCTCGACGCCGTGCTCGTCGATGCAAGCAAGTTCCTACGCGGGAAGTGGCAGGAATGGTGCGAGGCCACGGACGGGCGCATGCACGAGATCATGATTCCGAAGTGAAGCTCGAACTCCCGTGATTGCTTCACCGACTCTGCGAGCCCGTCTGATGATCGATTCCACGGGCTCTCGGATCCTCGCGGCACCGCTCCGCGAAGCGAAAGCGTGTGAGGTCTTCTCACGCTCTGAGAGCCCGTGAAGAAATCGATCGTACGGGCGCTCGGACTCCAGTGGCGCCGCTCCGCAGCGCGAGGGGCCGTGAATTCTTCACGGCCTCTGAGTTCTGGCCGAAGATCGGCGTCAGGATCCGAGGATCGCGCCGGACGCGAGCTCCTGCAGGAATGACTTCCACGGAAGTACGAGGAGGCCGTCCTGTCGCAGGGATCGCGTGCCGCAGTAGACGCCGAACGCTTCACGCACACCCGGATACTCGGCGCGAAAGCGCGCAATCCCCGCACCAAACTTCGCTTCCCAGCGCGCGGACGACTTGACTTCGATGAGGACGGGGCCGCTCCCCGTCTCGACGACGAAGTCGACCTCGGCTCCGTCGTGTGAGCGCCAGTACCGGATCACGAACCCGAGGTCGGCGTATTCGATGTGCGCCCGAAGTTCGTGGAAGAGAAGAGTCTCCAGGAGGAAGCCGCGATCCTCGGGCCGAACCGGGCCGGTCGCACGTCCCGCCAGTTGCCGCGCGACACCCGTGTCGAAAAGGTAGAGCTTCGGGTGAACGTGCTGACGGACGCCCGGCTTCGGCCTCCAGGCTTCGACCCAATCCGCGAGGAGCGTGTCGACGAGGATCTGGAAGTAGTCGACGACCGTCGGTCGCGCCACGGCCGCGTCGCGTGCCGTCGACGAGACGTTCACGACTTGCGCGTTCATGCGCGCGGCGACATCGAGAAACCGCACGAACGGCCCGATCTGCCGCACGAGCGCCTCGGCGCCGACCTCCTCACGGATGTACGTCTCGCAGTAGGCCTTGAGGAAGGCTCGCGGCTTGTCACGCTCGACGGCGAGCGGGAGCATGCCGTACGCCAGCGCGTCGTCGAGGTCGCGCGCGAACGCGAGCTCCTTCATCGTGAACGGCAGGAGGCGCCGGACTTCGGCGCGCCCGGCGAGGAGATTCGCTCCACCGCGCCGAAGTTTGCGCGCGCTCGAGCCCGAGAGAACGAAGCGCTGCTTCTTCGCCGTCATGAGCCACTGAACTTCGTCGAGCAAGCGCGGCGCGCGCTGGACCTCGTCGATGACGATCCAGGACTTGTTCGGGAGGATCTCGCATTCCCGCCGCAGGATCGACGGGTCTCCGGAGAGTCGGAGCAGGTCGTCGGATCGCAGCAAGTCGTAAAGAGGCGCATCCGGGAAGTTCTGCCGGATCCACGTGGTCTTCCCCGTCGCTCGCGGACCGAGGAGGAAGAACGAGTCGGTCGGCGGGGGTAGTAACCTGGTTACCATGGCATCGAATATCGCCTAGAGTTGATGGCAATGGTTACAAATATCAGAAAACGGCCGCACGGTTACGTCGCCAGGATCGCGGGGCCGGTTCCATGCCGCCGCTAGACTCTCGCGCCAGAGAACCCGGCGATCCCGGGTCCTGCAAAGCATGACCGACAGCACGAAGACTCCGCTAGGACCGGCCGAGACACTCCCGAACGGCAAGGTGACCTATGCCGCAGAGGGCGGCGTCGCGCTCATCACGCTCACGAACCCGCCGGCCAATGGGTACAGCCACGCGATGATGCGTGACATCGACGAGGCCGTGCTGCGCGCGCGCTTCGACGATTCCGTGCACGTCGTCGTGATTGCCGGTGACGGTGAGAAGTTCTTCTGCGCCGGGGCCGACATCTCGATGCTCGATGCGGTCACGCCGACCTTCAAGTACCAGTTCTGCTTGCACGCGAACGAGACATTGCTGCGTCTGGAGCACACGCCGAAGCTCGTCATCGCGGCGCTCGGTGGACACTGTGTCGGCGGCGGGCTCGAGATCGCACTTGCGTGCGACCTGCGCGTCGCGCGTCGCGGTTCGGGCAAGACGGGTCTGCCCGAGGTTTCGCTCGGCGTGTTGCCCGGAACCGGTGGCACGCAGAGACTCGCGCGCGTGGTCGGCAAGAGCCGCGCGATCGAGCTCATGGCGAGCGGACGGCTCATCGCGTACGAAGAAGCCCTCACGTTGGGCCTCGTCGACGAGATCCGCGACGCAGCCGACGACGCGGCGTTCCTCGTCGGTGTGATCGAGTACGCGCGCTCCTTCTGCGCGCCGGGCAAGGCGCCGCTCGCGATCGGACTGATCAAACGCGCCGTGCAATCAGGCCTCGAAATGCCGCTCGAACAAGGCCTCGCGCTCGAACGCGAACTCCAGGCGCGGCTCTTCGCGAGTGCCGATGCGAAGGAGGGCATCCAAGCCTTCGTGCAGAAGCGCCCGGCGAAGTTCGAGGGGCGCTGATGCAAGTCGCACGCATTCCGCGTCACGGCGATCCGTCCGTCATCGAGATCGTCGATCTCCCGATTCCCGAGCCGGGTCCGGGCGAAGTACTCGTCCGCATGCTCGGCGTGTCGGTCAATCACCTCGATCTGTGGTCACGTCGCGGAATGCCGGGCGTGAAGCTGCCGCTGCCGCTGATTCCGGGCTGCGACGGCACGGGCGAGATCGCGAAGCTCGGGTTTGGCGTCACGGGCCCGCGCGTGGGGACGCAGGTGCTCGTCGAACCGGGCAGTTCGTCGGGCAAGTCCGCGCACGATCTCGCCGGCAACGACCATCTTTCCGACGACTACCAGATCCGCGGAGAGCATTTCGACGGGCTCGCGCGGGAGTACGTCGCCGTCGAAGCGCGCTACGTCGTGCCGCTGCCGAACGGAGTCGACCCCGTGCGCGGGTCGGCTGCTCCGCTCGTGTTCCTCACCGCGTGGGGGATGCTGATCTCACGCGCCCATGTGCAGCGCGGAGAAAACGTGCTCGTCCTCGCCGGCACGAGCGGCGTGGGCTCGGCCGCGATCCAGATCGCGAAGGATCGCGGTTGCCGCGTCGTCGCAACTGCTGGTTCCGAGTCGAAGCGCGCGCTGTGCCTCGAACTCGGCGCCGATGCCGTGGTCGATCACACGGATCCGAACTGGCCGAGCCTCGCGCGGAAAGCCGCCGGCGGGAAGTCGTTCGACGTCGTCGTCGAGCACGTCGGTCCGGCCACGTGGGAAGGATCGATGCGCGTGTTGGCGCGTAACGGACGCCTCGTCACGTGTGGCGCCACGACGGGGCCGAGCGTGTCGATCGCGCTGCCGCATCTCTTCATCAAGAATCAATCCGTGCTGGGATCGACGATGGGGCCGCGCAACGCGTTCCCCTCGATCCTCGAGAAGATCGCGACGGGCGCGTATCGGCCCGTCGTCGATCGAGTGATGCCGATGTCGCGGATTCGAGAGGCGCACGAACTGCTCGAATCGCGCCAAGTCCTCGGCAAGATCGTCCTTACACCCGGGAGTTGAACGATATGGATGCCAATCTCATGCAGCGGGCCGCCGTGCTCGGCGCCGGGACGATGGGCCACGGGATCGCGCACGTACTGGCCACGGTTGGATTCGACACGCGGCTCTATGACGTCGCTGCGACGGCCGTCGAGAAGGGGCTCGGCGCGGTGCGCGCGAACCTCGAAAAGGGCGTCGAAAAGGGCAAAGTGAGCTCCGCGGATCGCGACGCGGCCTTGTCGCGGCTCAGCGGCACGGCGAAGTTCGAAGATGCGATCGACGGCGTCGACGTCGTGATCGAAGCCGTTCCGGAGAAGCTCGAGCTGAAGCAGCAGATCTTCGAATCGCTCGGACGTCGTCTCGGCGCGAACGTCTTGCTCGCGACGAACACGAGCTCGCTCTCGATCACGCGGATCGCCAACGTGACGACGCATCCGGAACGCGTCGTCGGCATGCACTTTTTCAATCCGGTGCACATCATGAAGCTGGTCGAGGTCGTCGAAACTCCGAAGAGCTCCGAATCGGCCGTGAAAGCCGCGCTGGACCTGGGCGTGCGCATGGGCAAGGACCCGATTCGGGTGAAGGATGCGCCCGGCTTCGCGAGTTCGCGGCTAGGCATCGCGATCGGGCTCGAAGCGATCCGCATGGTCGAAGCCGGCGTCGGCAGCGCGGCCGACATCGACAAGGCGATGAAGCTCGGTTACGGCTTCCCGATGGGGCCGCTCGAGTTGACGGACACGGTGGGGCTCGACGTGCGCCTCTCGATCGCCGAGTACCTGGAGCGCGAATTGGGCGAGCGTTTCGCGCCGCCGAAGCTCCTGCGGGACATGGTTCTGCGCGGCGAGCTCGGCAAGAAGAGCGGCAAGGGCTTCTATGTCTGGACGAAGTGACGTCGGCGCGAACGGTGGCGATGTCCCGCCGGTTCCGCCGTCACGGTTCGCGTTGCCGCGCGCTCACCGCGGAGTCCTCGGCGACGACGATCGCGTCGCGCTCCTGCGCGTCGTCACCGCACTGCTCTCGACGCCGACGGCTCCGTACTTCGAGGACCGGATGCTCCACGTCGTCCGCGCTCTCGCGTCCGAGATCCCGGGCGTGACCCTGCGATCCGACGAACACGGGAACCTGGTCGCGACGCGCGGCGACACGACGACGCGAACTCTCGCATTCAGCGCGCACCTCGACCACCCGGGGTTCCATCCGTTCCTGCGCCGCGGCCGTGCACCCGCGGCCACGCTGCACGGCGGCGTTCCGACTGCGAACTTGCCCGGAGCAGACCTGCGCTTCCACGATGCGCGGTCGCTGCGCTCCATCGCCACGGCGCGCATCGCGAGTGCCGCGCACGGTGACGATGACCTCGTGTACGTCGAGCTCGAGGATGTTCGCGGCGCGCTCACGGCAGAATCGTTCGGCGTTTTCGATCTACCCGACGGCATCGTGCGCGGATCGAGACTGCACTCGCGGGTGTGCGACGACTTGCTCGGGGCGGCAGCGATCCTCGTGGCGCTCGCGATCCTCGCGCGGGAGGGACACACGCGACCATTGGCCGGCGTGTTCACGCGAGCCGAGGAAACGGGTTTCATCGGCTGCATCGGCCTGCTCGAGTCGGGCGTGCTGCCGAAGGACGTCGCCGTCATCGGGCTCGAGTGCTCACCGCGCCGCGCGACCGCCAAGGTCGGCCTCGGACCCGTCGTGCGCGTCGGCGATCGCATGTCCGTGTTCGACCCCGAGCTCACGCACTTGTTGCAGGCTTCGGCGTCGATCGTGCGGGCGCGCACCCCGGAGTTCGTCAGCCAGCGCGCGCTCATGGACGGCGGCTCGTGCGAGTCCACCGCCTACAACGCGTGGGGCGTCCGGGCGGGCGGCGCGTGTCTCGCACTGGGCAACTACCACAACCAGGGAGCGCAGGGCGGAATCGAGGCGGAGTTCGTCGACTGGAACGACCTCGAGAGCCTCGTCGTGCTCTTGGTCGAGGCTGCGCGCGGCTTCGATGTAGCCGACGCGACACCGGCTGCCCAACCGAGACTCTTGCGGGGATTCGCGCGAGAGAAAGAGCGGCTCGCGCACTCCGCGGCGAGAATCCTCGCGAAGCCGCAACAGAATCTCACGAGGCGCGAGGTGAAGTCATGACGGACACGAGTTGGGGAGACGAAGCGCAGCCCCCGAAGAAGAAGAGCATCGCACCGTGGCTCTGGTTCTGCGCTGCCGGTTGCCTGGTCGCCGTGATCCTCGGTGCGATCGTCGCCAAGTACAGCTTCGACATGGTGAAGAAGTGGGGAGACGCCGAGACTCAGTTGCCCGCTCTCCAAGAAGCGCTGCCTTTCGACCCGCTGCCGCCCGAGACCGAGTTCAAGCTGGCGATTCGCTTTCCGATGGACTGGTTCATCTTCCAGGACAGTCGCGGATTCGTGATGTTCTTCTTCATCGCCGGCGGCGGTGACGGCGAGGAACTGCGCAAGACGATCCTGAACGAGAAGTTCAACGGCTTCGGCATGGGCAATCGCTCGAACCAAGAAGCCGCCGAGCTTTCCGTGCAGGGCCGCGACGTCAAAGGGCTGCGATTCGTGCAAGAGCGCGGTTCCGGCAACGGTGGCGGCGAAGCAGAAGGCGCGAGCATCCTGCTCGAAGTCGGACCCGAGGGCGGCACTCACGTCGTCATCGTCCAGATCACTCGAGCAGGCTCGGGCGAACTCGTGACGGACGAAGAGGTGAAAACTCTGTTGAGGCCTTTCCATGTCGGTCCCGAGCGCTGAAGTCCGATCCGGTCCGTCGGGCGCGCTGCTCGTCATCATCGCGTTCGGGCTCATGGCCCTGGCGGGAGTCGCGGCATTCCTGCTCCTCGGAAGGGGCGGTCCGATCGACGGTCGTGCTCGAATGACGGAGGTGTTCGGCACGCCGGACTTGCCGTTCGGCCTGGCGATCCAATCGGCGACCGAGATGTCCAGCGGGGGATCGCTCATCGTGTACGCCATGCCGGGCTCGGCGATCGAGACGGAGCCCCCGCGCGTGGAATCGAAATCACCCGAAGATGGCGGGCCGCGCATCGACTGGTCGAAAGTTCCCGTCCCCGAATCGACCGCTACGCCGCGACAAGCGTCGTTCCTCATCGTCGCGGGTGACAAGGGCCGCAGCGTTCTCGAGGAGATGATTCGCAACGTGCGCGGTCGCGATCGAGGCGAACTCGGCGCAGAAGGCGGAACGGTGGTCCTCGACCGCGGCAAGATGGACTTTCGCGGCTACGACAGCGAGTGGATCCACATGCGCACGTACGAACCGGGACTCACGTTCCGCGATGCGATGCGGATCTCGCTCTCGACGCCCGAGAATCCGTGCGTGTTGACCGCGACGTGGGCGCGTGGAAATCCAGCCTCGCGCACGCAGCTCGAGACGCTCACCGCGACGTTGCGGGAGGGACCGCGCTGACGACGAACTCGTCGAGCACTTCCGCGATGTGCATCACGCGCGTCGTGAGGCCGGCGCGGCGAATGCCGGCGGCCCACTGCAACTGACAGCCGGGGTTGCCCGTGACCAAGACGTCAGCGCGCGATTCGCGCAGCGCGACGATCTTTGGTTCGAGCACGCGCTCGGCATCGTCGGGTCGGAGGAGCGAGTAGATGCCCGCCGAACCGCAGCAACTGTCCGCGCCCTGCATCGGGACGAGTTCGACGCCGGGGACTCGACTCAGGATGTCGCGCGGCTCGCGCGAGATCCGTTGACCGTGGAGCAAGTGACATGGATCGTCCCACGCCATCCGCACGCGGTCGCGACGTTCCGGCGCGCGCGCGAGGAGCGACGTCAGTCCTTCGGCGCCGACACCTCGAGTGAGGAACTCGGTGAAGTCGAGCGTCCGTTGCGCGAGCGCGCGCGCGCGACGTTCGTGATCGGGCTCGGACGGGAAGGTGTGCGCGAGGTCCTTCAAGTGGGAGCCGCACCCTGCGCTGTTCACGACGAGCGGTAGAGGCCGTCCGTGCTCGTCCACGAGCGCATCGAAGGCGTCGATCGTCTCCAACGCCAACGCGTGCGCGCCGTTGCTTTCACCGTTGTGCGCGTGGAGCGAACCACAGCAGACGTGCTGTCGCGCGACTTGCACGTCGAATCCGCACGCGGCGAGCACGCTCACGGTCGCGCGGTTCGTGTCACCCAGCAGTTCCGGCATGACGCAACCTTCGAGCACGGCGACCGCACCGCGGCGAGGTGCCGTCGCCGGCGTGAACACGGGGAGTCGGGCTCGATTCGCGGGGATGTCGGGCGCTTGGAGCAATCCCTGCGCTCGGCTCCCCGCGATGCTCGCGAAAGCGCGCACGAGTCCGGCGCGCTGCGCGATGCGACCGAGGCTCGCCGTGAGTCGCAGTGCGGATCGATTCCGCAGCAAGAGATCGAAACCGATATTGCGACCGAGGCGCTGCAAGCTCGTGCGTGCGCGCGTGGGTTCGAGAGCTCCGCGCGCGTGCTCCATGAGATGTCCGAAGCGGACGCCGGACGGGCACACGGTTTCGCAGTGACGGCACAGCAGGCAGAAATCGAGTTCCTCGGCGTAGTACTCGTCCGCGTCGATCGCGCCTTCGGCGAGCGCGCGCATCAAGTGGATTCGTCCACGCGGGCTCGACGACTCGACGCCGGTGAGGCGATAGGTGGGGCACGTGTTGAGGCACAGACCGCAATGGATGCAGTCGAGGCTCGCGGTGTAATCGACGAGGTCCTTCGCATTCATGGTCAGAGACCCCCCGCGAGTCGTCCCGCTGCGAACGTTCCGCGCGGATCGAGTGAAGTCTTCAAGCGACGCATGAGCGCTAGACCCGCGGGTTCCGTCGGACCGAAGAGATCGACCTGACTACGGAGTGCGTCGTCGAGTCCGCGCCAGTGAACGCTGGCTCGGGCTCGCCCCAGATCTGTGGTGATCCGAGCGACCGCGCTCGCGTCGACGTCGCGGATCCACGCGCTGAAGCAGCCGAGTCCCGGTTGAATGCACGTGCGCACCTCGAGTTCCGATGGTGCCGCCGCGGCATCGAACGCGGTGAGCACGGCGTCGAGCCGGCTCGGTGCACAACTCACTCGCAACGTCGGGGACAGGCCCTCGAGCATTCCCATCCCTCGCCACGCGCCGAGGACTCGAGTCTCGCTGGCAGTCCCGGGCTCACCGATCTGCCACGGCAATTCCTGCGCGACATCCCGCAGTTGACGCACATCCGCTTCGACCGCTTCGGCGAGACCGGCGGAGAGAACGGCTATCGCCCAGCGCCGACCGGGTGCCTCGTCGGCGATCATGTCACCCACCAGGACGGTCCATACCGATCGACTGCGAGCGAGGGTGACGCGCGCCGTCGCGAGCGCGGCTTCGCGCGTCGGAGCGAAGGCCATTCCGATGGCGCGCAGCTCGGGTGCCGCGTGCAAACGCAGGCTGACTTCGGAGATCAGGCCCAGCGTTCCGTGTGCGCCCGTGTGCAGTCGGTGCAGGTCGAAGCCGGTCACGTTCTTCACCAGACGTCCGCCCGACTTCACGATGCGGCCTTCGCCGTCGATGACGCAGAGACCGAGCACTTGATGACGCACAGGGCCGAATCGAAGGCGGTCTGCGCCACTCTGTCCGGCCGCGACGACGCCACCGACGCTCGCGCCTTCCGCATCGGCGATCCAGGGGGACAAGTGGTGTCCGTGCACGGACACGGCGCGCTCGAGGTCGGACCACGGTGTGCCCGCCAATGCCGTGATCACGCCGTCACCAGGCTCGTACGCGACGATGCCGGTCAGCGCCCGCGTCGAAAGTTCGACATCCACTCGCTCCGGGACTCGCGTCCACGAGCGCTTCGAGTTCTTTCCGGTCGCGAGAACGACGTGTCGCGCGGCCAGAGCCTCGCGCACCGCGTCGGCCGCTTCCGCGATGTCGCGCGGCGCCACGATCGTCGTGGCGCTCATCGAGGAGCGGCGCGCGGATCGCGCGTGCGCGTCTCACGGCAGGCGTGTACCGGCAGGAGCTTTCCGGGGTTCATGCGACGGTCCGGATCCCAAGCTTCGCGCACGCGGCATTGCGCAGCGAGATCGTCGGGTCCGAACGCCAACTCCATCGCTCCGATCTTCTCGAGACCTACACCGTGTTCGCCGGTGAGCGATCCGCCGACGGCGAGGCACGCGCGCAGGATCGCATCGCCCGCGTCGAGCACGCGCGCGAGCTCGTCCGCATCGCGACGGTCGTAAGGGATGTTCGGATGCAGGTTGCCGTCGCCGGCGTGGAAGACGTTGGCGATGCGCAGACCACGCGCGCGGCAAATCACGATGATCTCACGCACGATCCGCGCCAGTTGGGTGCGAGGGACGACCGCGTCGCACACGTAGAGATCCGGCGCGATGCGGCCCATCGCGCCGTAGGCGCCCTTGCGTCCGGCCCACAAACGTGCGCGTTCGACGTCGTCGCGCGCTCGACGCAAGTCGAATGCGCCGCGAGCGCGGAGCACGGGCTCGATGCGCGAGCCCAGGGCGGCGACTTCCGCCTCGGATCCTTCCGTCTCGAGCAAGAGCACCGCCTCGGCATCCGTCGGATACCCCGCCGCGAGCACGCTCGCCTCGACGGCTTCGATCGTGAGGCGATCCAGGATCTCGATTGCCGAAGGTTCGAGTCGCGCCGCGATCAGGTCAGAAACGGCGTCGCAGGCGCTGTCGAGGTCGCGAAACAGAGCCAGGATGGTCTCGGTCGTCGGAGGAATGGGTTGCAGCGCGACCGTGATCTCCGTCGCGATTCCGAGTAGTCCTTCGCTGCCGACGAAGAGCCCCACGAGGTCGTAGCCACGCGGATCGAGCTCGGGCTGCGAAAGATCGAGCACCAGGCCGTCGGCCACGACGATGACGAGACCGAGGACGTGACGCGTCGTCGATCCGTGTCGAAAGCAATGCGGACCGCCGGAGTTCTCGCCCACGTTCCCGCCGATCGTGCAGGCCTTCTGGCTCGACGGGTCGGGTGCATAGAACAATCCGTGTCGCGCCGCGGCGTGCCCGAGGTCCACGTTGACCACTCCGGCTTGCACGCGCGCGCAGCGATTCACGACGTCGAGCTCGAGGATCTCGCGCATGCGCGCCGTCCCGATCACGACGCCGCCCGCGACCGGCGTCGCTCCACCGGAGAGACCGGTGCCCGCTCCGCGCGGGACGATCGCGATCCCGTGCGCGTGGAGGATCCGCATCGCGGCCGCGGTTTCGCGCGTGTCCTTCGGCAAGATCACGAGTTCCGGGACCTGTCGCGCCAACGCGAGGCCGTCGGACTCGTAGGTCGTGCAACGCGCGCGATCGGCGAGGACACCCACCGGACCGAGGACCGCCCGGAGTTCCTCTACGACGCGCGCGTCCATCAGAAGTCGATGCGCCGCAGTCGCCAGCGGGCGAGGAGGAGCAGGAAGACCGCGAGGAGTACCGACGTCGCGATCGAGACGAAGGCGTTGAAGCGCCAGTGCGACGTCCAACCGAATTGGCGCGAGTACCACACTTCGGGTGTTTGCGTCTCCGCGCTGCGCTTGTCGATGCGCACCTCGGCCAGGAGACCCTGAAGGACCCTGTCGCGTTCGTCGTTCGTGCCGTAGTGCGGCTGAAACGCGGCGTCGAACTCGTACAGAGCGTCGTCGACCGCCAGGAATCCGCGAGCGCGGTGCGTGTCGGCGCCTTCGCCGCGGACGCGCCACCGAACCCACGCGACGTCGAAGGCGTCGGTTCGCGGGCGGCCGGCGCGCACGGGCTTCTCCACAGTCGTCGGCTCTTTCTCCGTCGCTTTCGAGAACTCGGACGCATACCAGCTCGGGGACCGCAGCTTCCCTTCTGCTGCTGGGTCGCGACGCGTACGCCGAGAGAGCGTGACGCGCGCACGCTCCTTCGCATCGGCGTCGCGCGAGATCCACGACGCCGGCGATTCCATGATGTCGACGATCGTCCCGCCCTCGCGCACGAAGCCTTCGGGTACGCCTACGACGGAGAGGTATCCGTTCGCATCACGGAGTGCCGCGGGCGCCTCCGTCAGCGATCGCCGCAAGCCGGCGACGACGTAATCGGCGTCCGTCGTCTTGGGCAGAACCCAGTGCATGACGCCCAAGGTGTCGATCAGGAACCCGAACTTCGATTCGGCAGGAGCTTCCTCCTCGCCACGCGCGCGGGCCTCGGCCTCGACCGCTTGCGCGTGCTGCACTTGGATCCAGCCTTTGTGTATGCAGCCGTTGAACACGAAGAAGATCAACGTCGTGAGGATCGCGGCGATGCTGCTGCGCGTGAGCACCGCCACGAGCACCGACATCGAGTGCACGAGGGCGAACACGTAGGTGAGCGTGAGTGCACTCCACAGGAACGCTGGGTCGCTGTGTCCCGATCCGACCAGGAACCCGAGGTGCATGCCGAGGACCAGGAAGAACGACAGGAACGCGACGAAGAGAACGCCCGCCGCGTAACGCGCGAGCAGCAGGGTGAAGCGGCCGACGGGCTTCGAGAACAGCGTGTCGGCTGCGCCCTTCTCCAGCATCCGCGGCACGAAGAACGCCGTGGCCGCGATGCAGAAGAGCAGGCCGACCGTGCCGGCCACGCCTTGGACGATCAACTCTTGGATCCCGCTGATCACCGCGATGTGGACGTCGTCCACCTTCAATCCGGCGCCTCCGCCGAACGCACGCAGGAGTTCATCGTAGCCCCATGTCTTCCATCCGAAGAGCAGTGAGATGCCGTCGGGCCTGAATCCGATGAGGAACGTCGGCACGATCAGGATCAACGCCAGGACGACGAGCAAGCGAAACACCTTGTCGTCGAGGACTTGGCGGAACGCGTCCTCGAAAAGTGCACCGAACACGTGGCGATTCATCGCAGCCCCCCCGTGTTCGAAGTCTTCAGGAGATCGAGGAACGCTTCCTCCAAGTTCAAACGCCGCGGTTCGACCGCGCGGATCGAGACGCCGGCCGCGCGCAAGCGGTCGATCGCGAGATCGAGCTCCTCTTTCTGGATCGCGAGCTGGAACGATGCGCCGTCGATGCGCAAGTCGCGGCCGACGCCGGCCAGCACACGGTCGAGATCCGCTCGGGCCGCGCCGATCTCGAAGCGCACGACGCCCGTCGACGGCGTGAGGTCCTCGATCGTGCCTTCGCGCAGGATCCGACCCTTGTCCATGATCACGACGCGATCGCACATGAGCTCGACCTCGAGCAACAAGTGCGAGTTCAGGAACAGCGTCACGCCTTGACGCTTCAGCTCGAGCACGAGCTCACGGATCTCCGCGCGACCCACCGGATCGACGCCGTCGGTCGGTTCGTCCAGGAACACGAGCTCGGGCGCGTGGACGAGCGCTTGTGCGAGTCCGATCCTCTGCTGCATGCCCTTGCTGTACTCGCGCACTTTGCGGTCAGCGGCCTTCTGCATGCCGACGCGTTCGAGCAACGGACCGATGCGCGCGTCGACCTCCGCCGGCGACGATCCGGAAAGGCGACCGAAGAGCTTCAAGAGTTGTCGGCCCGTCAGGTGTCCCGGCAAGCGGTGCGCTTCGGGCAGGTATCCGACCTTGATGCGCGACTTCGGATCGCCGGGCTGCATGCCGAAGATGCGCGCTTCGCCCGTGTGTCCGCGGACGAGCCCGAGCAGCACTTTCACGAGCGTCGTCTTCCCCGCGCCGTTCGGCCCGAGCAGACCGAAGATCTGTCCGCGGCCGACTTCGAGCGACACTCCGTCCAGCGCCGCGAGTCCGCCGCGCTCGAACGGCTTCTTGTAGACCTTGCGCAGATCGCGCACGGACAGCACGGCGGTGTCGCTCATCGCGTGCAAGATAGCGAGATCGCGGCCCTGATCAGCGCGACGCGAGTCGAGCCGCGCCGATCCAACCCGCGTCGGCACCGAGTTCGGCGGGCAGGACTTGGACGCTCGCGACACGTTGACCGTACGTGCGCTCGGCGATTCCGGTGCGAACTCCGGGGAGCAGAACGTCGAGCGCCGCGCCGAAACCGCCGCCGATGACGAAGGTGCGCATGTCGAGCAGCGTCACCACGACGGCGAGGCCGCGTCCGAGATCGCGCCCGATCGCGGCGCACAAGTCGCGCTCGGGCCCGGGGCGCGACCGTGCGAACGCGGAGAGTTGCACCAGATCCCCCGGTGAATCTGCCGGTAGCCCCAATTCGCGCGCTCGTCGACTCGCGGCGGTCGCCGATGCGTACTGTTCGACGCACCCACGTCGTCCGCAGCCGCACCACGGGCCCTCGGGGTCGATGCAGACGTGCCCGATCTCACCGGCCATGCCGCCCGCGCCGGCGTACAGCTCGCCCGCGAGGATGAGTCCGCCGCCCACGCCCGTCCCGAGCGTCACGAGCAGCAAGTCGCTGTGTGTTCGTCCTGCTCCGAGCCAACCTTCACCGACGGCGGCCGCATTGGCGTCGTTCTCGAGGAAGACGCGCCGCGCCTCGAAGCCGAGCTTCGCGGCGAGCTCGTCGCGCAGCGGCACGTTCTCGAGGACCTTGAGGTTCGGGCACTCGAGCACGCGTCCCGCCGCGTGGTCGATCAGCCCCGGCGAGCCGATACCCACCGACGTATCCGCGCCGAGCTCGCGCGCGAGCTTCGCCATGCGCTCGATGACGGCATCGCCGCCATCCGCGAGGCCGGTCGGGACAGAGCGACGCTCGAGGATCGCCCCGTATTCGTCGACGACTCCGGCCTTGATCGCCGTCCCACCGAGGTCGATGCCTACGAGGCGCATGGCCGAAATCCTCGGGTGAAACTGCTACGGCTCACTCGTCGACGGCGGACGTCTTGGCTCGCCGCGTCACGCGGCGGTAGGCCTTCAAATAGTCCGCGGCCGTCGCTTGCCACGAGAAGTCCTGCTTCATGCAGCGTCCGACGAGCGTGCGCCAATCCGCCGGTTCCTTGTAGACCTTGCGTGCCGCGTCGATCCCGTCGAGCAGCGATTCGCCGTTGTAGGCCTTGAACGTGAAGCCAGTGCCCTTCTTCGGATCCTTCTCGTGATCGGTGACCGTGTCGTCGAGACCAGCTCCCGAGTAGACGATCGGCACGACGCCGTAGCGCAATGCGATCGCGCAGAGCTGGTTCGAAGAGTGGTAGTGCGACGGGCTGATCAGGATGTCCGCGCCACCGAGCAGCGTGTGCGCAGCGCTCGGATGGAGAGCATCGATGAGACGGCAGCGACCGGTGAACGTCTGTTCGACCGTGCGCACGCGCTCGAGCACCTCGAGCTTCCCGTTGCCGAGCAGCACGACCTCGATGTTGCGCTCGAGGATCGACGTCAGGACTTCGGCCAAGACGTCGAACCCGCTGTCCGCATCCAGTCGCCCGATGACGGCCGCGACCATGATGCGCGCGCCGTTGTCGAGGCCGAGCTTCTCCTGCAGCGAAGCCTTGCACTTCTTCTTGCCCAGCAGCTCCTTGTCCTTGAGGGAGAACGGCTGCGGCAGGAGCGGGTCGTTCGCCGGATCCCAAGCCTTGTAGTCGATGCCGTTCGAGATGCCGACCAGCTCTTTCGCGCGGCGGCGGAAGGTCTCGACGAGACCCGCTCCCCGTTCGTTCTGCTGGACGCGCAAGACGTTGCCGGGCGAGGACGTTCCGACGATCGTCGCGAACTCGGCGCCGGCCTTGAGGTAGTTGACCTTGCCGCCCAGCTCGACGCCGTGCACCGCGGTGAACACGCGGTGGGGGAGCCCGATCTGCGGCAGGATCTCGCGCTCGAATGCGCCCTGCATCGCGAGGTTGTGGACGCTGAAGAACGTGCCCGCGTTCGAGGCCGGATGATTGGGCTGCTTCGTCGCGTACTCGAGCTCGCGGATCACCGGGATCAGCCCGGTCGTCCAGTCGAGACCGTGGATGACGTCCGGCGAGAACTGGATCAGCGGCAGTGACTCGAGGACCGCGCGACAGAAGACCGCATAGCGCCGCCAATTGTCCGCGTACGGGCCTTCTTCGTCCCCGTACGGGTGCCGCGAGCGGAACAGCGTCGGGTGGTCGATCAAGTAGATCGGGAGGTCACCCAGGTTCGCCGCGTGGATCGTGACCTCGGCCTTCGTCGTGCCGTCCTTGACGCGCACCGTTCCGACTTCGCGCAGGCTCTGCAGCGGCGAGGCGTCGAGCCCCATCGTCCACGGCAAAAACACACGGACGTCCGCGCCCTCCTGGCGCAGCGTCCTGGGCAGTGACTCAGCGACCTCGGCCAGGCTGGTGCGCCGGACCAAGCTCGCGAGCTCGGGGGTTGCGAAGGCGATTCTCAATTCCGCTGCGGCGCTCGCGGTCGCGTCCGAGGTGGGGCCCTGTGCTTCCGGCGAGTGCCGGAGGAATCCGCTGACGGCGACTTGCCGGAGGATTCCGAGGGAGAGGACCCCGATGGGCGCGTTCGTGTTCGGTCGTGTGCGGGGATCGGGTAGGACGGAGGAGCTCAGAGCGCCGGGAAGTCCCGGAACCGAGCCACCGGAGGGTAGACAAGGCCTCCGCGGGGACCCACCCCGAAGGTTTGTTCTTTTCACAACTCAAGCAGCACTACGTGGTTACGTCGATGTGAAGGTTCCATGAGAGCGGGCGCGCCTCCCTTTCGTCCTCCCCCCGCCCGGTGTTCAGGTCGCCTCCCGCCACGTGGACGCTTGCGTGTGAGCCCGCCCATTCGGCAGCACGCGCAGCGAGCCTCAGGTCGAATCGAGCGCTGCACGAGTGTTCGCGGGAGAGGTTCCGACGTGCACGCAGCGCCCAAGTCCGCGCCGCTAGACTGCCGCGCCCGCTCGGCTCCCGAACGAACAGCGCATGTCCGCATCCACTCCGCTCATCGATCTCACCGTCCGTGACTTCGTCGCGAGTCTCGCTGCGCGAACGCCGACGCCGGGTGGGGGCAGCATGGCCGCCGCACTCGTCGCGTCGGGCAGCGCGCTCTCGGCGATGGCCTTCCGATTCACGTCGGGCGAGAAGTTCGCTGCGGTCGAGAGCGCGATGGCGCACCGCGTCGAAGAACTCGAGAGACACCGCGCGCGCGGCATCGAGCTCGTCGACCTCGATGCGCGGAGCTACGACGCCGTGACGGCGGCGTACAAGCTGCCCAAAGCGACCGACGCGGAGAAAGCGGCTCGCTCGGCTGCGATCCAAACCGGATTGCGCGGAGC
>Ga0163151_10000345_pt1 | contig 82253 bp, 68 predicted proteins | sample OliLakLV19MP5IB2_FD_145596 | JGI IMG/M metagenome (GOLD analysis project Ga0163151, IMG submission 145596) | Freshwater microbial mat bacterial communities from Lake Vanda, McMurdo Dry Valleys, Antarctica - Oligotrophic Lake LV.19.MP5.IB-2 | ecosystem: Environmental > Aquatic > Freshwater >...
CCCCAATAGTTCAATATAGGTATAAGCCTCCCAAATTGAACCAAAAAAAAAACTGAAACCAATAAAACAAAAACTAAAACCCGCTAACATATAAACAGTTACGAAATAAGATTTAAAATGGATTCATCTTTGCAATTATTAAAATATAAATAAACAAGATTATGCTACTTACAATTTTCGTCCTCTTATTAGCCATTAACGTTATTGGCTTTATGAACCGCAGAAAAGCTTGGGCTAAAATATTTTTGGTTAGTCAGGTTTTTATGGTAGGCGGCTTGTTGGTTATGTTTAATGTGTACACCAGCCAAACAGGAATACAAGGCATACAAGCAAAGAAAAATAGCCTTGATATGCCATCTAAAGTAGATCAAATTGAAAACCTTGCCAACAAGAACAAGAAAGAAAATATAGATACCATAGATGCCGAGAAGGAAACTCAAAGTGGTAACAAAGTAAAAGGTTTTTAATTAAGGCTGAGCCAATATTAAGGCTGAGCCAATATTAAGGCTGAGCCAATATTCTTTTTGAGGAGATTAAGAAATGTGCCTCATCAATTTTAAAATCCTCCTTGTTGCTATAAGGCAAATCATATATCTTCCAACTCTTCTCTGCCACTACAAAATCGAATTTATCCTTGCCAAGGGCCACTTTAACAGGCAATCTAAGCGTTTTTACTTTTGCGTTTAACCTATAATGCAATTCGTTTAAGCCATTTTTATTTACCATATAATACTCTAAAACAGGCAGCGCAGCATGCCGCAAATATTGGTTAAAGAAAGGACCAAAATCATATTTAGTGCGGTTAATTATAAACTTTTCTACATCGGCACTGGTAACAATTTTGTGAAAGAATTTTTGGTTCAATTCTTTTAGGGTATTAAACCAAAGGGTGTCATTGTCTAGTATGCTTCGCATGGTATGCAACATCCAAGTTCCTTTATAATAAATGTCGTTATCGGGGTGCTTTGCATCAACCCAAGGCTTGCCAATTATGGGACTTAAATTTTTGATGTTTCCTTTCTGAGCCAACAAATACTGAATAGCCCTTGGCTGGCCATATTGTTTTTCTACAAAAAGCGCCTCGCTATAGGTGGTAAATCCCTCGTGAATCCACATATCGGAACGGTTATAGGCCGTAATGCTATTTCCAAACCATTCGTGTCCGCTCTCGTGAACGATGATAAAATCGAACCCAAATTTATTGTTTTGGTAATTGTTGCCATAAGCTACACAACTTTGGTGCTCCATACCCCAATATGGCGTTTCAACCAATTTATAGCCATCTTCATAAAAAGGATATTTACCAAAATATCCCTCAAAAGTTTTGAGCATACGCTTTACCTGTTGAAAATGCGTTTTGGCCTGATCCAAATTATATTTTAACACATAATAATTGAGCAATAAACGCTGCCCTTTTTCATTTACATACACATCTTCCCAATGGGCATAATCGCCCACGTTTATGCTAATATTATAGTTGTTGATGGGCGAATTTACCTCCCACACAAATTGGGCATAGCCATTGGGCAAAGTTGCTTGCGAAAGGAGCTTTCCATTGCTAACGCCAATTAAATTTTTGGGCACTTCTAAGGTGGTCTTTACATAGCTAGGTTCATCTTGCCAATCATTTTTACAAGGCAGCCAGCAAGCCGCACCCAAGCCCTCGCAAGCCAGGCCTACCCAAGGGGCGCCAGAGCTGTCCTTGCTCCAAACAAACCCGCCATCCCAAGGTGCCTTTTTTGCTTCGATGGGACAACCAGAAAAATACACATAAAAGCTCATGGTATCGCCCTTTTTTAGGGTATAAGGCAAGTGAACATTGAACCAGTTGGAATCTCGTTGAAAGTTCAATTGTTTGCCATTAAAAATAACCGATGAAACTTTCATTTGCCAAAACAAATCGAGCTTAATGGCACGCATGTTTTTGAGGGCGCAAACCTTAATGAGGTTAGAGCCCTCAATAAACTTTTGAGCAGGTGTAACCTTGAGGTGAATTTGATAAGAAATTACATCAAATGAGTTGTCAGATGCGCTTGGTTCAGACCGAAGGAAAAACGGCAAGAACAAGAGACAAATTACTATGTGTGAAGGATATTTTTTCAACACTTTAATCATCGTAACGAATGCCGGTTGCCACTTTATATTTAATGTAATCTTTAAATTTAGGGTTGTATAATTCGCGCTCTTGATACTCGATGCTTACATTTTTATTTTTACCATTGGCAAGCAATTTTTCAGAATTTTTAAAATATTCGAGCCAAATAATTTTCTGGTCTCTTCCATCGCTATCCTTAATTACAATGCTCAAAAATTGATCGGTCACAAATTCTGTAATGGTGCCATCTATGCTAAGCGTGGCGGCCTCATCGGAGGTAATGCGGGTAATTAAATCGGCAAAAGACGCACAATTTGAGGCCATTTTTAAACCTACTAACCGCCCTAATTTTTCGCCATCGCCCTTATCCACTTTTTTCATGTCGATGCCATAATCCTGCTTCAATTTTTTTTCGTAAGGCTGAGCCGATTTCATCATACACAAACCAAGTTCGATGGTAAGTTTTTCTTTTGGCATATTTTTTAGGTCTAGGGTTTTGATACACTCGCAACTATGTTCAGCAATAGAATCTAGTACCTCTTGGGCTTGGATTAAAGTAAAAAAACAAACACTTAGAAGTGTCATAAGTACTTTTTTTAGTAAAGAATTTAACATGCAGCGCGCTATAATTTGATAATTTAATGGATAATGAGGCGTAAAATACGGTTATTGTTGCAAAAATCTTACTTTTAGGATAAATTAAGGGAATATATTTTGGTTTTTTGGGGTTGGTTAAAAACATTTTTCCCAATAAGTGTAAAAAACCTTAAACTTGCAACAAACAAGATTGACAATTAGATATGAATAATTTACTTAAAGGTAAAAAAGGCATCATATTCGGTGCATTAAATGATAAGAGTATTGCTTGGCAAGTTGCTTTAAAATGCCATGAACAAGGCGCAGAATTTGTGTTAACCAACGCCCCTATTGCCATGCGTATGGGTGAAATAAACAAACTTGCGGCCGATTGTAACAATGCGAAAATTATACCATGCGATGTTACTAAAAACGAGGACATGGAAAATTTGATTAAGCAATCCATGGAAATTTTGGGCGGTAAAATCGATTTCATTTTACATTCGGTGGGCATGAGTATGAATATTAGAAAAGGCAAACCTTATGGCGATTTAGATTATAAATGGCACCATGAAACTTTGGATATTAGTTCCGTTTCTTTTCACAGATTATTGCAAACTTGTTTTAAAATGGATGCCATTAACGATTGGGGATCTGTTTTGGCCTTAACGTATATTGCTTCGCAGCGCATTTTCCCAGATTATAGTGAAATGGGTGATGCCAAATCATTGCTCGAATCTTATGCCCGTGGATTTGGGTATCATTATGGAAAAAGAAATAAAGTGAGGATCAATACCATTTCTCAAAGCCCTACACCTACTACAGCAGGTAGCGGTGTAAAAGGCTTTGGCGATTTCTTTGATTACGCCTCGGCTTTATCGCCCTTGGGCAATGCCAGTGCAGAAGCATGTGCAGATTATTGCGTATTGATGTTCTCAGATTTAAGCAGAATGGTTACCATGCAAAACCTTTACCACGATGGCGGCTTTAGTTTTACGGGCTTTAGTTACGATGTGTTTAAATTGATGGAAAATAAGAAGTAAGATTTTATTAAATTCATAAAAATGGCCGCCTACATGAATGTGAGTGGCCATTTTTTTATGAGTTTTGCTGCTTATGGCGCTGGGTTAAAACTGAAACTTTCTTTGGTTATTTGCTTGAGCTTGATTTTCTTCTTTACCAGAAAGTGTTTTAGGGGCCGAAATGGCACTGTGACAGCTGATAATCAAATATTCTTTGTCTAACAATTCAAAGTTCATCACATTTACTGCAAGCGATAGGGCTTGTTTGTTTTTTTGCACAAGGTGTAAATCTGCAAAATCGTGGTTTATAGTGGTATTGATTTTTTTTTGCTCCATTAATTTTTTAAAGGCAATTTCAGTTAAAATATCACTTAAGGTTAATTGTATTGTCTCATTAGAAGTGTATCCTAATAGTCGGGAAAAAGCATTGCTACAAGCCATTACAGATTGATCTTTATAATGCAACAAAGCCATAGGATAAGGTGACGCCAATACCATTTTATGCATATTTCGCAGGGCATTTATTTCAACATATTTGTATTTATAAAATAAGAAAAAAATCAAAAAAGTAGTGAGCAAACCTATAACAATTCCTTTTAGCACGTTAACCAATTTTAGGTTTTCATTTCCTAAAAAATGGTTTGCACTTAAACTCGTTTGGTCTATTAAAAAAAACACTGCCGAACAAATTAGGAGGTAAACCAGCACGGGAAGAATTGATTTTTTAAGTGCTAAATTTTCCAAATTTTCGCGATCATCCATATATACAAAGTTATTCTGTTCATATGCAATTTATTTAAATTATTTGGCAATCACTATTAGAAAAAAAACTAAGATAAATTAGCTTGTAATTTAAAAGCAAGCGCTATATCTTTGATTTCCTAATAAAGATTGGTTAAATGCCCAGCTACCACAATGACCAAAGAAAAAGAACTTAAGCCACAAAACGCTTTATTTATTGAAATAAATCAGGAAGGTTTTTGCACCCGAGTTAACCAGGGTGTTTGGGACCAAACTGGCTTTAAGTCGGAAGAAATATTGGGTAAACGGTTTAAAGACTTTTTAGTTATTGAGGCTACCCGATTACATGAAATTGAATCGAATTTAGCAAACTTGGGCGACGCAATATATACCTTTGAGGCTGGATTTAAATTAAAGGCGGGCAACCAAAAACTTTTGAATTGGAGCATGTATTGGAACGACAACATAGACTCGCTTGTTTGTATAGGAACTAACCCAGCAGAATCTACTCAAAAGCACATCAGAGAAAACAGAGAGCTTAGACTATTATACGACATCATGGAATGCTTGAGGCTAAACAATGAGCCAGAAGAAATCTTTGATGGGGCTTGCAAAATTGTTGTAAAAACTGGCAATTACCCAATCTCTTGGATAAGCAAAATTAATCCACATGGCATAGAGCCTTGGTATAAAGAATCTGGCGAGTACATTCCACAAAAAGCATTTGTAGAATCTGGCTTGCTTCAGTTTGTTTTTGAGAACAAAATTAATGACAAGGAATTTAAAACCTGTCAAATTATACAGCTCGATTCCCATATTTCTCAATTTTGGTTTAAAGACAACAAACCGCATATTAAATCTGTGATTATTTTTCCGCTCGAGTTGGAAGATAAAAGCAAGTGGATGTTTAGCATTTGTAGCGAATTTGTGGATGCATTTGATGGGCATGAGAAAGATATTTTACAAAAAATCTCCCATCAAATTACCGAGGCCATTCGAAATATACAGATTCAGGCTAAGAGAACTTCTACCGAAGAAAGCCTATATCAAATAATAAGAGAAAATGATTTGTTAAACGAGGTCAATCACCAAATATTTACTCAAACAGAGGAAAATGAATTAATCAAAAACGTGCTAGAAACTTTAGTGGAAAAGGGCGGATACAAATTGGCTTGGATGCTTTTATTTGAAATTGGCAATGAAAAACAACAAGTGCATATACCACAATTTATTGCCGGAGAAAGCCCGTATGCCAAAGGTTTAAGTTTTGATTTAAATGAAGAAACAACCTTAAGAGGGCCAACTGCTACCTGCATGCTTACCAGAAAAACGGTGGTATTAAATGCTGCAAAAAACGATACCGAATATTTGAATTGGCTAGAAAAAGCGAAATCGAATAGCCTATCTTCAAGCATCAAATTATATTTAGATATAGAAGGAAATGAAAAAGGGGTTGTTACGCTTTATTCTGAAAAAAAGGATTCATTTGGTTTAAAAGAGGAAAAAATACTACAAAGGATTTTTCGCAACTTATCTCTTGAAATAAACGAGATGAGGTTTAAATCCAGATTAATAAATAGCCATAATTTATCGAGACCCAAAACACCCCAAATCTCCAATTACAGGTATTTGGAAGCGATGGTATCGCAATGGGGATTTAGTTTAATAATTATGAAGCCCAATTCGGAAGTAGTCTATTGTTCTAAGGATTTGCTGAAGGAGAATAACCCGGTATTTAACACTACTTTAAAAATAGGCGAAAGGCTAATTAACCAATTAACAGAAAAACGTAAAATAAGGTTTGAAACAGCGCTAAGAAAGCTCAGCAAAGAAAGTCTGGTAAGGTACACTACCTTATTTACGAATGAAATTGGGGAGCATACTCAAGCCGAAATAACCTTATTGAATGTAAAACTTGGGGATTCTGAAGAGCTTATTTTAACCACTCGAAATCTTGAAACTGGGAATACCCAAGAGAATGAGATGTTGCAGCAGCATCAATGGTTGACAGAATTTCATAATATAACCTCTTTTGAAATTAGCCATGAGTTCCACAAACTGCAATCTATTGTAGAATTGGTAGAAGATTTGAAAGAGGTAGACCCCTTTCTACAAGAAATACTATCGAGCAGCAGGTTAACATTTGAAAAGGCAGATGTCTCTATTAGGAAATTAGCCCAAAAGATTGGAGACAACCTGCAAGATGTAAAGCTTAAAATGAACCAACTAAAGGCCGTTGGAAGGGTCTTAATAATTGAGGAAGATGAATTATCGGCAAAAATAAGTGAACTATTTTTGATGAAGTTTTTTGAACCGAGACAAATTAAAATTTTTAAGGAGCTGGAAGAGGTAAAAGCTTTCTACCTAAAATACGAGGATTTAGGTGACGACTTATTACTTTTAGATGGACAGTTTCATGAAAATGGAACATCCGATTTTCTTCGGTTTTATAAATCAAATCATTTAAAATCACCCATAGTAATTTTAACAACGAATGCGCATCAAAAAATTTCGGATGAGTTCAAAAGAAATGATTGTGTAAAAAACATTGTTGAGAAACCGTTGAACATGAAATTAGCCGAAGCCATTTTTTCAAAATCTATTTTAAGTCGAACCAGTCAAATGAAATAACATGAAAAATCCCTCTTCCATAAATGATATAAAAACATCTAGCTTGCTTACAGAGCAGTTGTTGTATTGGTTTGAGTTTTCTTCTGATTTATTAACGCTCATAGATGAAAAGGGTTATTTCACCTTAGTGAACCCATCATTTGAACGTGTTTTAGGCTGGACACCAGAAGAAATGACATCGAAACCATATATTTATTTTGTACATCCAGATGATATTGAGGCAACCCTACATGTCAATAAAAACCTAATAGAAGGTGGAAATGTAGTTAAATTTGAAAATAGGTATTTACGCAAAGATGGCCAATATCATTGGTTGAAATGGGATGCGTTTATAATGCCAGACAAAAATACAAGCGTTTGCGTAGCTAAGGACTATCAAAAAACACGAGAAACCTTAGAGAAACTAGACATGTTAAAATCTGCCATAGAATCTACTTTTGAAGGAATTGTGATTACTGGGCATATTAGTTATGATGAAGCACCTGAAATTCTTTTCGTCAATAGTGCCTTTGAAAAACTATTTGGTTACACCCAAGAAGAGCTTTTAGGAAAACCACATACCCTGTTTAGCGGACCAGAAACAGACCTCACAGAATTAAACAAATTCTTAGCCAAGAACAACAAAACCAATGCTAAACAATTGGAATTATTATGTTATAAAAAAAATGGTGAAAAATTTTGGGCTAGAGTATCCCTTTCCCCAATTTTTGATTCGCACGGAAAATGTGCTAATTGGGTTTCGAGTTATAGTGACAGAACAAAGGAGAATAAGCAAATTAAATTATTAGAGGAGTCGGAACAAAAATTTAGAAGTTTAGCGCAAGATTCAATTGTAGGAATACATATCATTAACAGAGAAAAATATGTTTATGTAAATAATGTCTTCGCAAGAAATTTAGGATATACACCCGAAGAAATATACCAATTGCAATTAAAAGATTTTTTTCACCCAGACGACTTTCCACTTGTTTTAAGCAAAGTTGAGAATCGACTTTCTGGAGAAATCACCAATGAACATTATGACATAAGGATGCTTACAAAATCTGGCTCTATCCGATGGATGGAAATATTTGGAAGCACCACCCTTTACAATGATAATCCAGCCGTTATTGGCACCACCATAGACATTACGTTAAAGAAAGAAAAAGATAATCAGTTAAGGAAACTGTCTAGAATTATTGACCAAACTGAGTCGTCTATTCTTATTACCGATTTGAATGGAAGAATTGAATATGTTAACCCTGCCTTTACTCAGCTAACAGGATATACCCTAGCAGAGGCTATTGGACAAAATCCCAGAATATTAAAAACAGAAAAAACAGGTGCAAGTATTCACCAAGAAATGTGGAAGGAGTTAGGGCAAAACAGATCATGGAAAGGCGTTTTTTGCAATAAAAAGAAAAATGGAGAGGAGTTCTGGGAACAGGCAGTCATTTCTCCCGTATTTAATGAAAATGGGATTAAATTAAATTATGTTGCAATTAATAAAGACATTACCCAACGCGTAAAACTTGAAAGGGAAAAAGAATTGCTCATTGAGGAGCTTTCTACTTCGCTTGAAGAACTAAAAAAGTTTTCTTATATCACCTCACATAATTTTAGAGCTCCAGTAACCAATTTATTAGGAATTATAGACTTATTGGACACCTCTCTTATAGCCGATCCAACCACCTTAACCTTAATAGAGGGTTTTAAGCGTTCTACTTTAAAACTCAATGAAACTTTAGAGGATTTGATAGAAACCGTGGTATTAAGAGACCATAATAAACATATTTTTGAATGGATTTCCTTTGAAAATATTCTAGAAAAAGCGTGCTTAAACCTAAATCTATCTATCCAAAATTCTAAAACACAAATGGAGGCTAATTTTGAACATGCTAGAGGGGGAATATTCATTGGTAGTTTTATGGAAAGCATTTTCCAAAACTTTATTGCCAATTCAATCAAATTTGCTATTCCAAACCAACCCTTATATATCAAAATAAATTCGAAATTAGAAGGTGAAACCTTAACCCTTACTTTTGAAGACAATGGTTTAGGAATGAATTTAAGTAAAGTAAAAGATAAGCTATTTGGTTTATACCAAAAATTCCATAAAAACGATGATAGCAAAGGAATTGGACTTTACATAGTTAAATCGCACGTTAACGCCATGAGAGGGGTAATTAGCGTTAAAAGTGAAATAAACAAAGGAACCACATTTACAATGAAATTTAAACAATAGAATTATGATAAAGAATGTATTATTAATTGACGACGACGATGTAACCTTAATGATTTGTAGGTTACGATTAAAAAAGTCTAATTTCTGCGAGAACGTATTTACCGCATTAAATGGAGAAGAAGCTGTTCAATTTTTGGAAGACCAATTATTACTCCCATTAGACAAGCAGCATTTACCCGATTTAATTTTCTTGGACTTAAACATGCCAGTGATGGATGGCTGGACCTTTATGGATATTTATGAAAGTAGATTCAAAATACTCATGCCAACGCATGCCAAAATTGACATTTTAAGTTCTACCGTTGACCCAATGGACCATGAAAGGGCAAAACTATATGACAGTGTTCGTGGGTTTATTTCTAAACCCCTAACCGAAATTAACTTATCGGAATTAAAAGGCATAGAAACTTCCAAAAAAACCTAATACAATTATGCCTCCCACTTTTAATTATGTAATGTTGGTAGATGACGATGAAAACGCCAACATGATTTCTGAAATAAGGCTTAAACGTAGCAGTTTTTGCGAACAGATTATTACCGTAACCAATGGACAGGAGGCAATAGATTATTTTGAATCGCAGATTAATCTTCCTAAAGACCAACAAAAAATTCCAACCATTATTTTCTTGGATCTTAATATGCCAGTAATGGATGGATGGAATTTTATGAAAGAATTTGGAGAGAAATACAATAAGTATTTTCCCAATTGCACCATCATTGTTCTAAGCTCAACCATAGACCCCGTAGAAACAGAAAGAGCCTCATTTGAACCGCTGGTGATGGGCTTTATACAAAAGCCCTTGATGGGTGCCCACCTTTTAAAATTAAAAAATTCAAGAATGTTAAGAGATGAATTTCAAATAAAGATTGATTAAAAAAAAATTGGTTCAGACCTTTTTACCTTTAAAAAAATCAATCCAAATTACGCCTATAAATCCTGCGAGCAAGCAGAAAACCAATTGCAAAACAGTTAACTCGCAAAGCTGAAAAACTTGCCTTACAGGCTCAAAATATAAAGACAGCAATAGAATAAACAAAGACAGCAATAATATAACAGGCACCAATTTATTCTTGTATTGGATGGTATAAAAAATAGATTCCTTAAACGACCTATTCACCAAAGTTAGAAACAAATTGCTAAAGATAAGGGTAGAAAAAACTACGGTTCGAACCAATTCCTCTGAATACCCATAATGCCTGATAAACAAATACCCCGTTACAAAACAAACTGCGGTGATAACCAAACCCTGAATAATACTTAGCCTAAGCTCGGGCCATGAAAACAATGGGCTTCCCATTTGTGGTGGCGCCAATTTCATGGAGTTCTTTTCTATGGGTTCATTCTCAAAAATAATGGAACAGGTTGGTCCCATTATTAATTCTAAAAAGATAACATGTATAGGTGAGAACAACTCTAATCCAGGGCCTAGAACCAAAAAGGGCAACGTAACAATTAAGATAATGGGAATGTGAATAGACAAAATATAGCGAATGGCCTTGCGCAAATTTTCATAAATTCTTCGGCCCAATGCCACGGCATCTACAAGGTGACTAAGGTTATCATCTACTAAAATTAAAGAGGCCGTGTTGCGCGCAACCTCACTCCCACGTTTCCCCATGGCAATGCCAATGTGAGCAGCTTTTAAAGCAGGACCATCGTTTACGCCATCGCCTGTCATGGCTACAATTTCTCCATTTCTTCTTAGCGCTTCAATGATCCTTAATTTGGCTTCTGGAAACATGCGCGCAAAGATGGTTGTTTGCCTTACAGCCTCATCTAGCGAGCCATCGTCCATGGCCATTACTTCTGCACCACTCAAAGCCTTTGGGCCCTGCATTAACTCAATTTGTTCTGCAATAGAACAAGCGGTTTGCAAATGATCGCCCGTAATCATTTTTACCTTGATACCAGCCTCGTAAAACGAATGCAACACCTTTGCAATGCCGGCCTTTGGTGGGTCATAAAATGCCAATAATCCCAAGAACTCAAATTGAATTTCGTGTTGCGTTTTGGGCAGTTCTTGGTAAGATATATTTGAGCAACCTACGGCCAAAAGTCTAAAGCCGCGGGAGGCCTGTTCTTCTAGTATTACATGAATTTTATCCTTGTCGGTTTGGTTCAGACCGCATAAAGCTATTACCCCTTCTGCACTGCCCTTTACGGCCAGCACATATTCTCCATCTTGCTTTAAAAACATGTGAGTCATAATAGGTGGATCGCCACTTAAAGGATACTCATGCACCAATTTGGCATGCTTGCGTTCATCCTTATTAGTAAGCTTGCCATACCATTGGTGAATGGCCTTTTCCATGGGATCGAATGGGTCTACCTCAGACGACCAAACTGCATATTCAAGCACTTGGGTATAGCTTGGATTGGCGACACTAAAATCGTGCAACTGGTGCTCCTTAAAATCGTAAACAGCACGCAACTCCATGCGGTTATCGGTAAGAGTGCCCGTTTTATCTGCACAAATAACTGTTGCCGTACCCAGTGTTTCCACAGTATGTGGCGAGCGCACGATGACTTTTTTCTGGTACATGCGATAGGCGCCCAAGGCCATAAATGTGCTGAGGGCAACCGGAATTTCCTCTGGAATAACAGACATGGCCAAGGTGAGTCCGTGCAGCAAGGCATGCAATATCTCTTTCGATAAATACAGGTTAATGCCAAATACCAACACAAAAGCAATCATTCCGGCAATGACCAAGTTTTTTACAAAGCCTGAAATCTGCTGCTGCAAAGGGGTTTTAACCGTTTCAACCTCTAGTAATGACTTACCAATTTTGCCTAGTTCGCTAAAAGCACCCACAGCTGTAATGCAGGCTATGCAAGAGCCGGTTTGAACCAAAGTGCCCTGGAAAATTTTTTGATCAGCGTCTATATTTAAAGATTTCTCAACGGGCAAAGACTCGCCTGTTAAGATGCTTTCATTGACTAAGAAATCGTGAAGTTCGAGTAAAATGGCATCGGCCGGAACAACATTGCCATCTTCTAACAACAAAATATCGCCTACCACCAACTCCTCCGAATTTAACTCAATTAAATTTCCGTCTCGCCTTACTTTGGCTTTGGGACTGCTAAGTTTTTTAAGTGCCTCAACGGCATTGCGGCTTTTAGATTCTTGAAACAAGGATATGCCAGAAACAAGAATTAAGGCTCCAATCATTAAGAATCCTTCTTGGGGTTTCTCTAGTATAAAATAAATACTAGAAACGCCTAATAAAATGAGGAACAACGGCTCTAAAACCACGTCTTTTACTACATGAAAAAACTTGTTGTTCGACCCCTTTTCAATCACATTGCTGCCATGTAATTTCCTTGAGGCAATTACCTCGTTTTGGGTAAGACCTTGTTGCTGCTTATTTGTTTCCATGAAAGATAGGTTCAAACAAAGCTAAGCAATGTTTTATCTTGCCAACATGAGATAAATCAATAAACGCGGTAAAGTTAATACCTAGGACAATTAATATTTCCTTTTGGGTTTATTAAATTTGCGGTTGGGTTCTGGTCTTGTGGTGCGCGGCGAATAGATGGGTGCAGCACCAAGCGAGGCTGGCAAAGGCAATTTGGGAATATCTCTTTCAATGAGGCCCTCAATGGCATGAAAGCGACGTTGGTCCTTTTCATTGATAAAAGTAATAGCAGTACCTGTAGACTCGGCTCTAGCCGTTCTACCAATTCTGTGCACGTAATCTTCGGGGTCTGGCGGCACATCAAAATTCACTACCAAGTCTATGCCATCCACATCAATTCCCCGCGACAAAATATCGGTACCAATAAGCACTTGAACCTTTCTACTCCTAAACTCATTCATGAGATCTTCTCTTTCCTTTTGCTCCAAATCGGAGTGAAAAGATTTAGCCTTTAAGCCAATTTTTTTCAATTCAAATTGCAAGCTTTTTACCTTCTCTTTGGTGCCTGCAAAAATGATCACACTTTTAAAAACGGTTTCTTTAAAAATCTCGCCCAACAAAGGAATTTTCTGATTGTCGTAGGTGAGATACGCCTTTTGCAAAATGCCTTCTGCTGGTTTAGAAATGGAGATGCTTATTTCCTCTGGCTTATATAAAATCTTGGAAGCCAAGGTGCGAATTTTAGGCGGCATGGTGGCAGAAAAAAGCAAAGTTTGTCTGTCTTTTGGCAAATAAGATATGATGCGCACAATATCGTCGTAAAAACCCATATCGAGCATTCTATCTGCCTCGTCTAAAATCAAGTGTTCAAGTTTATCGAACTTAATATCGCCTGATGCCAATTGAGAAATTAACCTACCTGGCGTGGCTATTATAATATCTGCACCCGTTTTTAGGGCCTTTTTTTGCTGATCCCAAATGGCACCATCTCCCCCACCGTAAATGGCAATAGAACTTACGGGTACGTAATAACTAAATCCCTGTACTTGCTGATCTATTTGCACAGCTAACTCGCGGGTTGGAGCTAATATTAATGTGTTTAAGTGGCTATGATCTGATTCTACTATTTTGTTAATAATGGGCAGTACATAAGCGGCCGTTTTGCCTGTGCCCGTTTGCGCACAAGCAATTAAATCTTTGTGTTCAAGTATAACTGGAATGGCCAATTCTTGAATGGGAGTTGGCTTTGAAAACCCCATGGCGTCTAAAGCGTCCAAGAGTCCGTGGTCGAAATAAAAATCGTCGAATGTCAAAATTGTTTTTTTTGCAAGTTAATGAATTTGAATGGATGAATGGGTTAAAATATACACACTTGCGCCAACTGTTTTAAACTGCTGTTCAATTTGTATGCCACTAAGGTTTAGTTGATCCAAAATTTCTTGTTCTATTTCTGGTGTTTGGTGGGTAAATAAAAGCCATGTTTTACCTTTTATTTCTGAACCAATTTCTAGTCCGTATTTGCGGTGATCATCGTGGTGCATTTTACCCTCAATTACCCGTGATGGAAGAATTTCCATGGCTTGTAAATGTGTTTGCTTATAGTAAGTAAAGGCAGGCAAGGCAGCATAATAAACATAGATCGATTGAACCTGCTTCTGTTGAGCGGAAATGTATTGTAATGCCTCCTTTATCTCTTCGCGTTTAAACTGCTTTTTGTTTAAGAAAATGAAGCTTAACCCTAGTAATGGCAAGGCAATACTAAACGCCAAAATCCAGGATGATTTTTGAAAAAATAGAAAGTTCACTTGAAACAAATCGAAGCCAAAAGCCATCAATAGTATTCCAGGTGTAAACAAATAAAGCACCAATCTGGTATCGAAAGGATAAAGTTTTAAAGCCGATAAACCGAGGTGACAAAATAAGGGCATGAGCAACAAGACAAGTAGGGAATATTTTTTGGTTCGAACCAATTTAACTATGCCCAAAATAAGCAAAAACAAAGGGATTGTTAAGGCCACCAATTTAGGTATGCCAAAATTGGTTTTTAAGGTGATTACCTTCTGAAGGTAAAAAGGGAAAAACTCGCTAGAAAATGGATTTATGGGAATGAATCCTTGCAAATCGTTCCAATAACCAGTCATCACTTCTTGGGAAGGATGATGAGCCAGAAAAAGAAAATAATAACCAGCAAAAGTGAGTATCCAGGTACTAAAAACCATTGCCAAAACAACCAAGTTGCGGCTTTTCATTTGCCAATTTTGTATGCATAAAAAACATATTACTGCAAACAAAATCATAGGTGCTGTGTTCGATAAAAATATTCCAAACACTCCTGTTAAGGTCAATATTAAATAGTGTGGTGGGGAATATTGCTTTGGCATTACGACCAAAAAATAACAAAGGTTTATCAAAGCTACATCTACAATATACTGCTTTACTTCTCCCGAAAAATAAAGCAATTTTGGATTGAACGCAAACAATACCAGCGCAAAGATTTGGGTCAAACCGTTTGAAAATAATTTGGCCACAAGCGATTTAAAAAGAAAGATGGCAGCGATAAAACTCAGCAAAGGAAAAATGCGCAATCCCAATTCAGAATTGGGAATGAGCCAAGAAAAAAGTTTCTCTATTTCTAAAAATAAGATGGGTGCTACTTGGTTATAATCGAGCGGAAACAATAAACTGTATGCACTTTTTTGAATGATATTTAAAGCCAACATGGCCTCGTCGACCCATAGACTGCGGCAATACAAAAACTGTATAAGGGCCAGCATTGCCGATACAATTAGGATGGCGCTTAGCACAAACTTGGCAGGTAATTGGAACTTCATGCTGCTAATTTTTGGTTTTACACAGATTTTGTAGTTTGCATTAATTGGTTCAGACCGAATAACAAAGATACTTATTAGGGTATAAAACAAAATCGGTTCAAACCAAATTAATTATTTGTTATACCTGCATTTTCCTTGGCTTTGCGCTTGCCTCTAAAAAACAAAAATAGGTTCAAAAATAGCATGAGGCCAAGGTAAATTGAGAACCAACCCACCTTGTTGCTTAGCACTTCAATTAGGCTTCTGGTCGATTCAATTTCATACGCGATATACATCATAATTAGGGCAAAACCAACATTTAGCAGATAAAATCCAACCTTAAATAAATGGTTGGTGGCATCGGCAATTTCTTCCCTGCCTTTAAAAATATCTACCATAAAAATTCTTCCATTGTTAAACAAAACATTGGCAACATAAATGGTTAAGCCAATAGTTAAAGGCAAGTAGATGGAATAAGCCATCACAACAAAATTTGTGTTCATTTTATTTTTTATTTATAGGTGAATGAATTGAAAAAAGTTTCTGAATGGTTGGGGTAAATGAGGCAAAGATAAACAGGTTAAAATAGTGCAAAATACCGAGTCCCATTAGCAATATGCCTAACCTAAAAACAAGTATTTCGAACAGTTGAATATAAGAAGTTAGGTCGCCAAAAAAATTAATGGAAATGCTGGCATAGCCTAAATTTACGAGGTAATATCCATACAATAAAAATTTATTTACGGTCTGAACCAATAATTCTTGCTGGTGAAAAGCGTTCATTAAAAACGGCAAACCATGGCGATTTAAATTCTTTCCAATAACAATGGTGATATAATAAGTTGCAGGCAAATACAAACAATAAGCAAGGATATTATAGGCAAACATGGGTTATTTAATTATAGGTAAAAATGAGGTTATATGAATAGGCAAGTGCCATTGCGATTATTTGAGTAATTTGAGTAAAGTGCCAAAGAACCAACTCTCATCGGCTTTAAGCATAACCTCTACCGACTTATCCATTTTACCCACAAATTTTCCGAGTTTACCAACGGTATCAATAAAGGCTTGGTGTTCTAGATTTGACTTTGTTCCTTCAAATTCTTGCAACTGAATAAGCGCTTTAAGCACGGGTTCAATTTCTCTGCGTTTTCTTTCTTTTGCAATGCGACGGGCAATTTCCCAAATGTCTTTTTCTGCCACAAAATACTCTTTCCTATCCCCTGCTATCAGTTCCTTGCTTACCAAAGTCCAGTTAATTAAGTCGCGCAAATTCATGTTTGCATTGCCTCTAGAGATACTCAACTCCTCCATCACATCCTCTGTAGTTAAAGGCTTGGGAGCAATTAGGAGAAGCGCGTGCACTTGCGCCATGCTGCGGTTTATGCCCCACTCGCTACCCAAAGTTCCCCAGGTTTTAATGAATTGTTTTTTAGCATCTGGAAATTTCATGTTGTTTCGATTTGACCCAACAAATGTAATACAATTTATTAAACTTTCAATATTTATTGAAAGTTTAATAAATTAAAATTGGAATGGGTTGATAATTAGGGGGGGGTTATGCAAAAATAAATATGACATAATTAAATCTACTCTGCTTGATATCACATTGTGCTTTTTTTGTGCAAAATATAAATATTGCATAATACAAGTGTTTAAGAAATAATTTTGATTTATCGAAAATAATGCGAATTTTTTACTGCTACTAAATTATATACCTAAATTCAAGTTCCAAATCCATCAGATGATTACATCAACATTAGCGTACATAATAATTCTGAATCATCCCATTTTATGGGTCAACTGCTAAACCTGAATGGTGGAATAATAAAAGACTTCACTTTTAGTTCGTATTCCGCAAGGATTGAAACCAGCAATTTATCTGAAGGTGTTTACCTAATTAAAGTTGATGACGGCAGCAAATTCTATTTTAGAAAGGTGATTATTTTTTAGGCTCTATGTCTTAGCACAAACGATAAAACTTTGGTCAGGTAAGGCCAAAAAATAATTGTTCAATAGCCATAAATTGTCAAATGGTAAAACAATGGAATTTATTGGTATTGGAGGATCATTAATTGGTGCAGTTTTTTGCAGGAAAAACAAACAAATAATAAAGTAACAAATAGAATTTTATGAACCGTTTTCATAATTTCCCAAAATCAAAATGCATTAACTAAGCTAACGATTTAATCTCATATATGAGTACACTCAAAAAAGCTAAATTTTAATGAATTCGACTTTTCAAAAACCTCTTTTCAAGGAAGTTCCAAGATGAAACGGCTAGGGTAATTAGTAAAAAAATAAGCAGAATAGCGACTAGAAATGGATTGTACTTTTCAAATAAATGCAAATCTGTGAACAGTTGAATGAGTGGAAAATGGAAAATATAAATGCCGTAGGAGAAATCGCCATACATACCAAAATTATTGAGCGGCTTAAATCCATAGGCAAAAAACATAATGAGAATAGCCATTGCCATTGGTCGAAGAATTTCTAATTGAAAATAATATTCAACACAAAAAATAAATATACTTAATGGCAGGAATAACGACCTCCTACTTTCAACCCAATTTCGGTTTAAATATAGCAAAATACCTGCTGTAAAATAGGTTAAAAAACCTGGCATTTGGTGCTGAAGGGTCTCAAAAAAACTAGCTCGGGCGGGGTATAAAAGTGCCAGAAAAAAACAACCATATTGATAAATCAAACCCAGCAAATAATAAGCCACCAAGATACTATTTGGCCTTTTAATGCGACTCAAAGGATAAAGCAATAAGGGAAGAACGAGGTAAAAAGTAACTTCCACTTTGATTGTCCATAATGCACCGTTGATGGAGCAATAAATATTATGTAGAAATACACCTGGAAGGCAAGGTTGAATAAAATTGACAAAGAACAAATTAGCAGCTAAATATTTCCTAAAATCGGAATGAGAAAAATATTCATTCAGGGGTAACGAACTAACCATACTCAAAGCTACTGCTGAAAATAAAACAACAAATAGGTATGCCGGTAGCAAGCGCCTAGCTCTTTTAATTAAATAGCTACTCAAGCTTTTCGACTTTAAATAACTCGCACTAATTAAAAAACCACTGATAATAAAAAACCCTGTTACAGAGATATGGGTATCAAAAAATGGTTTTAAAAATTTAAGCTCAGGTGCTAAAGATAAATCAACAATATGAGATAGCACTACTACAAAGGCAAAGGCAAACCTTAAAAAATCAAAATTATTTTTTTCCATGACTTAGGCCAAATTAATTTAGATGGTAGCAATTACCTTTAGTTCTATGGCTATTGGTGTGGGCAAACAATTTATTTCTATGGTTGTTCTGCAAGGCGGATCAATGGCAAAATACTCTGCCCAAAGTTTATTGTAGGTAGGGAAATCATCTTTCATATTGGTGAGAAAAACGGTTACATCCACAATGTTCTCCCATTTGCTACCACTGTCTTCTAAAATGTTTTTGATGTTGTTAAAAACTGAGCGCACCTGTTTTTCAATATCGTAACTGATGATGTTTCTGTTTTCATCGAGCTCCACACCTGGAATGATTTTGGTTCCTTTTTCTCGTGGACCTACTCCCGACAAAAACAATAAATTGCCCACGCGCTTTGCGTGCGGATAATGGCCAACTGGCTCTGGAGCTTTGGATGAATGAATACTCATTTTTAAAAAAAATTAAACAAAAGTAAAAAACTTTATGTAAAGCCTATTTAATAAAATCATCTTTAGAATGAATTGGTTTTAAATAATTAAAAAATCTATATTGAAAAAGCTTCAATAAAGGTTTAAGTAACATGGTATACCATTTAGGTTTCAACTCATTAATTGTCCAAGCTTTTCTATCCTCTATATTTGCTTTCAGTCGGTTCAAAAAGGAACGATTGCTAGCGCCACCAGTGCGCATCAGCACAAAGAATTTTGGAATATAATGCACCTTAATTCCATTTTTGAAAATAAGCCTGAGCATCAATTCATAATCTGCGGCACTTTTTAAGCTTGTATTAAAGCTTCCATATTTTTCGTATACCTCTCTTTTTGAAAAAAAAGCTGGATGAGGAGGCATCCAACCTCTATAGAACTCTTTCTTTTTATAAAATCCAGAATCCCAAAGCCGCGCAATTTTGTTCGGATTACCTTCATTCACATAATACAGATTAGAATAAACAGCATCGCATTGCTGCTTTTCAAAGGCTTCCACCACTTGTGAAAGCACCCACGGATTGGCATAAAAATCATCGGAATGTAGCAATGCTATAATCTCCCCTGTAGCCATTGAAATTCCCTTATTAATGGCAAAATAAACCCCCTCATCGGGTTCAGAAATAAACTTGGTTATTTGATCTCCAAAAGAAAGTACGGTTTCAACGGTACCATCTTTTGAGCCACCATCCACCACAATATATTCTATTTCTACATTCTCTTGAGAAAGCACAGAACGAATGGCATCTTGGATAAAAGCTGCATTGGAAAAAACTGCTGTGATAACGGATACCTTCATTTTAGGTTTCCATTAATGGTGGTTCGAACAGGATCAAAAAACCACCCATATTTGTTAAAATATTTGAAAGCCGATTGAATATGATAAACCAGTAGTTTAAAAACTTTATAAGAGCCTTTTTCATACTTATGAATGATACTCACCTCAGGATAATACATCGTTTGAAACTGGTTGTTTATCCTTCTGCTCAAATCGGTATCTTCTAAATACATAAAGAATCGTTCATCAAAAAGGCCTACTATCTTTAATACATCTACACGCAGTAGCATAAAACATCCTGATAAATTTGGAACTTCCATTTGTTTATTGTAATCCTTATGCTTTAACTCATATTGGTTCAGCCTGTATTGCAATTTATTTTTCAAAAAACCCGGTATGAACCTACGCATAATTAAATCAAAAGGTGTTGGAAATAATTTGCATAAATATTGAATTTCGCCACTGCCATATAAAACCTTTGGCATTAACAAACCAATATTGGGCGATTGATCCAAAAATGTCATCATTTGAACTAGTGCCTCACCTTCAAATACAATATCTGGATTTACAACCAGATGATAACTTGATTGGTTCAATATTTTCCTAATGGCTAAATTGTGTGCCCCTCCATAACCTAAATTTTCCCCTGTAAAGACATACTGAAGTTGGGGCTTTTGGGGCAATTGCGACGATAAATGATCTGTTGGTGAATTATCAATTATAAAGAGCTTGTGTGCAAATGGCAAATTTAATACGGTATGAACCAATGCTTGAATTGACTCAAATGAATGGTTAAAAACCACCAAAGAAACACTTAATTTTATTTCACTTCCCACTTAACAAATTAAAGGAGTTCATTTTACAATAACGAAAATAACCAAATACATTATCCAATTTTCTCAAAAACTCCATATACACAATAGGAAGCTAAATTTTTGCTAAACAAGTTGGATTTAAAAAAGGTAGGTGTATACAAAAAACGAATGTTTTTAAAACCAAATTTGAGAAGTAATTCTTTCATTTTAGCCTCGTCGTAAAATATCTTATGGTCGGAGTCCATTGTATAACCTTTTATTCCTGGCACACCTATTAATAATCTGCCACCAATTTTAAGCACCCGTTTAGCTTCATTTAAAGTTATTTCAGGATGGGTTAGGTGTTCCAAAACATTGTCTAGTATGGCACCGTCAAAAGAAGCATCTTCTGCCGGAAATTGGTTGTTTTCTATTAGTGCCGCAGTTAAACCATTCTCCATGCAATATTTCACATTAAAAGGATTTATGTCAATACCAACACTATTGGCATTAACAGAAAGGTAATCACCAATACCGCAGCCTATGTCGAGCACTTTTCCAGGCAAATACCTTCCTATGTATGGGTAACCAATTTTGGTTCTATAAAATAGGGCGAAATTACTTCTGGTTTTAAGGTAATTAAAATAATCTTCTTCGGTCATGGCGAGCTAATAAAATGCGATAATACAAAAAATTATCATAAGGAGTCTATTGATTAACCATACTTAAATAGGCATTTTGATAAAGAGAGATCATATTTTTTATAGAAAAATACTCTCCACTATAAATTTCATCGACAGATTCTTCTTTGAGCAGAACTCTTAGCCCTAACTCATCTCTAGGCTTAAAATAGGAAACCTGCTCAGGATTATTTAAAAATATTTCTTGGTGCGGAGGTAAATTAGTAACCAAACATTTTAAACCACACATAGCTCCCTCTAAAACAGATAGGCCTTGCCCTTCTGAAATGGATGCAGAAATCAGAAAATTGGCTGCTTTATAATAAGAATCTATCTGTGAAACTTGACCTTCAAACCTAACTTGATGATTTGCAAATTTCTTACAACTATCCAATAATGGACCTTTACCCAATACTAATAAAATAGCATTCTTTAGTTCTGCATTTACAAAAGCTTGAATTACTAATAATGGGTCTTTTCTTTTATTTAAATCTCCCGCTAATACATAAATTTTAGCATCAATTGGCAAATTTAACTTCTTTCTAATCTGAACCTTTTCTGCCTTTGTTACCTTACAAAAAACATCAGTTGGGACAGCATTTTCAATAACTATTACACTCATATTTTGGCCATATAAATCTCCTAGAGATTTAGAAACCACACTCCTAACTTGTGCGTTTTTAAAAGATTTTAATTCTCTATTTGCAAAAATATTCCCTAAAATTTTGCCATAAACTACAGAATGATTATCATAAATGAAACCATGAACTGTAACCATTCTGTTATAATTAGACAAAAATTTGCCAGAAAAATATGTCCCTCGAAAACTATGACTATGAATAATATTTGGCGCAATTTTTTGTACCATATCTTTTAAAGGGGCACCTAAATTAATAAGTGATTTAAATCGCGAGATATTAAGTGAATGTAAATTAACCCCAATATCTACAAATTCATCCCACATTGAGTTTGCTGGTTCCGGCGAAAGGGTTAAGATATGCAGTTCAAACTGACTATTATCAATATTTTTACAGATATGAAAAATAACATTAGTAAGTCCTGAACGCTCCAATGTAGAGTTAATAATTAAGATCCTAATCATGCTATAATTTAAATAATATTATTTAAGAATTTAAATATGACAATTTATTCCAAAATAATGAAAGTGAACCAATGTTTCAAATATAAGAAAAAACATGGGTAGCAATAATTAATTGATGAACTCAGCTATGTTTAAATGGATAAATATTTTATTTTTTTGTTTTTAATTAATACTTCTATTTTGTTCTAAAAAATGCAATAATTTATTACCAATTGTAGTTGGCAAAAAACACAACAAGGCAGCAACAAGCAACTTTATTTTATTGGGGTAAAAATATATTTTTTTGTTTCTAAAAAACTGTTGAGCACTTAAGCGATTGCCACATTTAATATTTGCAATTAAACTTACAAATAAATGTTTGGCTATAAAAGCGCTAAAATCCTTTTTTAATTCTGCCTTTTTAGAATCAGCATAAACAGATTCGAGTTTGGCTATTACTGGTAGTTCATGTAATAAATAACTTGGAACATTACTTCTATTTATAGCTCCCAATTGATAAGTACTTCCGCAATAGTTACTGATATAAACGGGATATTTGAGAAAAATTCTTACCCATAATAATATGTCTTCTCCACAAAAAATAGCAGTATCAAAACTCCCCATTTCAAGCAATATTTCCTTTGAAATACAAACCGAGTTGGAATTTACGGGAACATCTGCCTCATTGTAACTTTTAAAGAAGTTTACTAATCGGTTGTAATTCCCTTCAGTTACAACACCTAACAGTTTTCTTGATCTTACCTGATTAAATGCATCACTAATTTGATAACTATTGCTTAGAATACCCGCTTTTGGGTACAATTGAATCATCTTTACCAATTCCATTAAATGGTCTTTTTCCCAAAAATCATCTGCATCTAAAAAGCAAATCCTTGAAAATTTAGCTTGACAAATTCCGCAATTTCGAGCATTAGAAACACCCCTATTGGGCTCAGTCAACAATATTAAACGCGGGTCTAATATATCTTTAATTTGCTCTTGCCAATTGTCGCTTGAACAATTATCAACCAATAATAACTCCAAATCTGGCATACTTTGGTTTAAAACAGATAAAACCGATTTATGCAAATAAGGTGCCTTGTTAAATAAAGGCATGATTACACTAATCATTCTTGTGGCATGTTTTTAATCGTTTTACTATTTCTAAATTTTACCCTTCTATACAATTTATATAGACTTTCATTTTTCTCCATCCTTATTAATATCCAAACTCGAAATTTTAGTATTATAGAATGGATTTCCAATTGCAATTTATTAAAAATCGAACCATATTTAGAAAGAATAAATCGATCCTCCGCGATCATTTTTGCAAAATTTGATTTACTTGAAGATTGTCCTTCTTCGTTATAAAAAGCCATTTCTTTGTGCAAATATTGAAAAGCCTTACCTCCCCTTTGATAAAATAACTTTGTGAACCACAAGGCATCAGCTTTTAATGGACAATTAACAAATTGATATAAGCCATTTAGATCAAAAGCATTTCTACGTATTAATGTGGCTTGGTGATTAAGTGATAATATGCCATGTTTAAAATTCCTTTTTATATTTTGATTGAAATATTTACGGTAAACCAATTTACCTCTAAAAACACGAGTATTCCCATACAAAACAAGTGTAATTTCGTTAATAGGTTCTATAAATATTTCATCTAGTAAATTTGGATTTTCAGGAACACTATCGCCCATATTCATAAACCAAATCCAATCACCAGTGCATGCTTTTATGGCTTTGTTCATGGCATCATAAGGTCCTTTATCTTTCTCTATTATTTGGCAGTTAATTTTAGATGAATACTTGCTTAATATTTCAAATGTTCCATCTGAGGAACAATTGTCTACCACAATTATCTCTAAATTGGGGTAATTTAATTTAAGAATACTTTGCAAAGTTGTTTCTGCCACCTCTTTTGATTGATAGGATACCGATACAACACTTACTTTGGGTAAGAAATTTGTTTTACTTGGAGCATTTTCTCTATTAACCATCATTTTTCACCCAATGCAAAATCCATAGCTAAACCGATTGCTTCTCCCAATGCACGTTTTTCTCGCTGCTCAATTTCTTGTAATTCGTTCAAATTAACTTCAGGTAAATTCATCATTTCAAATAATTTATCTGCAAAATCATCTGGATTTAATGCCTCAAAAAACAAACAATTACTTTTATTTATTTCTTTGTTCACAAGAATATCACTCAATAAAACTTTTTTGCCCATTGCAATGGCCTCATAAGCTGAGCCGCCTCCGGGTCCGCCTTCAAATAAGGTAGGCTGAACCAAACCTATGGCTTTGGCCATCAAATACTGCTGTTCATTTTTGCTTATATATCCTAGCAAGTGAACCCGATTTTGAATATTATTATCTATTAATAACTTCTGTAATTCAGATAAATATTTGGGGTTCCGATAATCATACATTTCTCCTGTACATAACAAATGAACATCTGTATTAGCATATTTATTATAGAATTTTGCCAAACCTAAAAATGCAGTTTTGTGGTTTTTATGTTGCCAAAATTGATTTGATATAATAAAAAACTTTTCAGGAATATTTGGAAAATGGTTGATATTATCTATTTGAACTACCCGATTTGAATAAAGTGGACAAAAAGGTAGGCTAACTATCTGCGCATTTGAATTTGGGGAAAACTGCATTAAATCCCTTTTAACTTCTAGTGCATTTACGAGGATTACTTTTGCATCCAATGACATTTCTTTAAAAAATTTATTACGCAATTTTATTTCTTTCAACTTAAAAAATTCAGGGTAATAAGTATGTTGAAAATCGTAAATATAGCCTACCCAAGGAATTTGAAAAGATTTTCCAGGAGAATAGAAGCAAGGTAATACAACATCTATTTGTTTATTTTTGAATATTGTTTCCAATTTACTTTTGTCATAATTAAAAATCACAACCTCTAATTCACATATGGTTAAAAAACTTTTAACTGACTCTTCTATATCCAAAGGTTTTTGAACTTTTAAACTAAACTTTTCCCTCTGATATAAAATATTAATTATGCGCTTAATTTCTAATTTAAAAGTATCAAGTTTACTTGTTTTTTGTAGCGGAATAAATAAAACTATTTCCAACTTTCTTTCCTCTTGAATAGTCTTCAATCCATTCAAGAGAATTCTAATAAAGTCTATTCCACCGCCCCATTCTATAAATTTTTCAGTATATAATCCAACCCGCATTTTATTTCAATTTTCTGGCCGGAACTCCTACATAAGTTCCAGGTTCATTAATACTTTTATTAACCACACAACCTGCACCAATAATAGTATTATGGGCAATGGTTACTTTGTCTAAAATAATTGCTCCGGTACCAATAAATGTGTTATGACCAATTTGTACATTTCCTGAAATCCTACATCCAGGGGATATTGTTACGAAGTCACCGAATTCACAATCGTGACCAATAGTATTACCAATGTTCAAGTAGTTGAATTCTCCTATCTTAATATTGCACATTAGCACATTTCCTGCCGCAATAAATGTGCCTTTACCAAATTGTACCGAACTTGGTCTTTCATCCCTAATGATTGAAGGATGCACTAATGAGGGGAAATTTATTTGAGTATACTTTACCAATTGATTAAAAAAAATTCTTCTTAATAAACCATCACCAAACCCTAAATAAACTGAACAATCTGTTAACATTGTAAGTCGATTAAAAAAATTTGATTCATTTATTACTTCTTTTCCTTGAATTTTCGAGCCAATCTGGTTCAGCCCAACAAAATGGGTATGCCCCCTAACAGGCTTTCCAGATTGCTGTATATCAGAAATAAGCCAATCTATTTCTCTGGCAGCACCGCTTGTCCCAAAAATTACATTCATCACTTATAGGATATTATTTGATCACAAATAAAACGAACATCATCAATTTTTAGCAAGGGATAACTTGGCAAATTAATTCCTCTCCAACCCAGATCTTCTGCTACAGAAAATTTCTGATAATTTTTACTGTACATTGGCATTGTATGAACCGGAAAAAACAAAGGCCTCGTTTCTATTCCTGCTGCTGCCAAATGCGATCTTAAAGGATCTCTATCTTTGGAATCTTTAACCAAAACTGATACCATCCAATAAGTATGCTTGCTATTTTTGCCTTGTTGGTGTATTTCTACATCAGCCTCTTTAAGGAAATCCTTGTACCATTGAGCGATTTGAATCTTTTTTGAAATAAAAGTATCAATTTGCTCAAACTGAGCCAATCCAATTGCGGCACAAATATTTGTCATGCGATAATTATAACCAACCACATCATGCCAATATTGCCGGTGTTGCGCTAAACCTTGTCCCTTAAAATGATTTACTCTTTGATGTAAGGTTTCATTATTTGTTAAAACCATTCCGCCTTCTCCCGTAGTTATAGTTTTATTACCAAAAAAACTAAAGGTAGAAATATCTCCGAATGAACCTAAACGTTGATTTTGAAATTCTGACCCTATCCCTTCTGCACAATCTTCAATTAAAAACAATTGATTCTGCTCACAAATTTGTTTTAATGCTACCATATCGCAAGGTTGCCCATACAAATGTACGGCCAAAACGCATTTTGTTTTACTTGTAATTTTTCTTACTACATCTTCTGGATCCATTTGCCAAGTATCAGGCAATGAATCTACAAAAACAGGCTTGGCGCCAACATAGGAAATTGCATTTACAGAGGCTATATAAGTAAGTGTAGGAACTATTACCTCATCTCCTGATCCAATGCCTAAGGCAAGCATGGCCAAATGAATAGCTACCGTTCCATTTGAAACTGCAGACGCATGTTTGCAACCAATAAAACCAGAAAAGGCTGATTCAAATTCACCAATAAATTTACCTTTTGATGAAATCCATGTTGTATCGATACATTCATTAACATACTTCTTCTCATTTCCACTTAATGAGGGTTTATATACAGGTATTCTAATTTCCATTTTTTATCCAAATTAATTTAGTGTAAATAAGTAAGAATGGCAAAATAATTCAATTTATCCAAATTCCTCGTGCCTTTTTATAAATAAGAAAATAGCATTGAAGTGGACCAATAATGGCACTAACCAATAAACAAATAATATTAGAAACCAAAACTCCATTTACTCCTAATCCAGGCAATTTACACATAAAGACCGAAAGTGGTATGCTTACAATACTCAAAATTACAGACGCAATTAGCTGAACACGCAAGGCTCCAACCCCATTTAAAAAGTAGGAGAAAATATTATTAAAACTGCTTAAAGAAGCAAAAACTCCATACAATATAACCAATGAGGAAAAATGAATGCGGTTGCTACCTAACCAAAACTGAGCTATTTCATCAAAAAAGAATACCATACCAAGAATCATTGCAAAAAACAAAGACCAAATAAACAATAATCGTTTTATGGTAACCCTTATCCAAGCAAAATCATTTTTATGATAGGCTATCGTAAATCCAGACCAAAATGGACCCAAAACTATCAAATATCCCATCATGGGTATAGAAAATAACTTATTAAGAACACTTAAATCAACTACATATTGTGGTCCAAAAAGCTGAGAAACTACCATGTTATTCGCTGCAAATAGTAATACAAATGCAATCTGAATAAAAAAGAACTGAAGTCCTTTGCCAAACAAAACTTTACTTAAAGAGAATTTTATGTGCAAGAAAGAAGGCCTAAAATGCTTTAAGCTATTAAAACCATAAAAATAAATATGACCTAGAATAAATATAAAAATAGGTGAGAAACTAAAAACAAAACTAATCCAAAACAAAGATTTTATTTCATAAAAACTCAACAGCCAAGTAAATACCAATATTAAAATATTTGAAAAAAAATCGATAAAAGTGCTAGCACCAAACTGTTGATTAGCAATCAATGTGGATGTTAAAACGGAAAAAAAAAGTTTAAATCCAAAAGCAATAAACACAAACTGAATTACCCACTGAAAAGTATTAATGCTAATTTTTGATGTATTAAATACCCCGGTCCAACTAATAAAAGGGAAAAATAGTTCAAATAAAACTAAGAAACCAATAGAAACAATACCAGTAAGTGCATAGGTTGTGCTTAAATATTCTTTGGCCTTTTGCTCATCGTTTTCAGCCAATGATAAGGCAAACAAATTTTTTAACCCATTGCCTAATCCAATATCTAAAAAATAAAACCAAGATATCACTGAGGTAATAGTTTGCCACGTTCCAAATTCTTCTTTAGTAAGTAATTTAAGTAAAATAGGCACCAATAACAAAGAAATTACTGCTACACTACCTCTGGTAAAAAAGGAAACAAGCACGTTTAGTGCCATCGTATATGACCTGCCCTTTGTGGATAGGTGTCTAAAATATGATATCAAATTATTGAACAAACTCCTCCTTCCCAATAGATTCAAGTTTGTAGGCATACTTTATATCAGTATAAAAAAAAACGAAAAATGTTATGGCATAATAAACCGAATTAGGCTGTAAGGATAAATGGATAAATAATGCCAATGTTATTACCGCTAATTTTACAGTTTTAGAACGCAAAAAACTCAAATAAAAAATATAAAAAATAGGAATGGTTAAGGCACCAAATTGAACCAATAAAAATAAGAAACCTATATGGGGCTCATGCGCACTGGTAAAATTTGCCCACCTAGAAGCAAAATTTAATATACCCGGTCCAAAAAGAAAGTAACTTTCAGATAAAAACAATATCCCTTGATATATGGAGTTTTGCCTATCAATGTTACTTTGTAAGGCTTTGTTATCAGAATTATTCAAAAACCTTCCTAAAGCAGAATATGGATTTGATTCAGAATAATCAAAAATTTGTTGATTAAAAATAGTGAACAATATTATCAAGCCGCCAAATACCAATAACACCTTTTTTACCTTTTGAAAACTCATTTTCTTAAAAAATAAGTAACTTAAAAATAAAAGTATGATAAGTGCACCTTGCCTTGAACCACTTAATTCATTAAAATATATAACTACCAAAAAAAACATGGACAGGTACACAATTTTAAATAGGTTTACTTTATTAAAATATTCCTTAAAATAAACAGCAAATAACAAAATCATACTACAAGCATAGGAATTGCTGTCGATTAAGCTCCCAGCTATTCTGGCAACTGTTCGTTTTTCTACATTAGGAGAAAGCATAAAAGTCCATAAATATGGTTGGTAATATTCAAACAAACCTTGTATTATGAGAATGATAATCGACCAAAAAGCAAGTTGTTTAATCCAATTCAAAAGGGAATTTTTGTCTGTAAAAAGTAGATAGGTCCAAGTAAAATAAAAAGCATACCAAACAATACGAATCAAATCATTAAACCTTGCCTCACTTTCATAAATCATGTAATCAAAGGAAAATAGAAACAATGAAAAAAAAGCACATAAAATTACATACCAATTAATTAATAAATATGCTGCCTTTGTTGTGTTCCAATTCACAAAAGTATAATAAATAGAAAAAAACATACATATTCCAATAAGCAATACATTTGGAATTTGAGTCAGCCCAGATAAAAGATATAAGTTATTTAGTATAATTAAACCTATCCCAAAGTTCAATGCTTTTTGCAATGTTTTCATGCGGGCATCTAACTAATAAAAAACTGTTTATTAGATTGCCAAATTTGCCATAAATAAATTATTGTAAAAAAAATAATTCCCAGTAAAAGCATCCCAAATCCTGCTAATGAACTATACACAACTTTAGATTTGAACTTGGCTTCCAATGGCAACATTGGCCCATCTACCACCTGAAAAACAGGCCTTTCTTGCTCTAAATTAAATTTGGCAACTTCTTTGTTTTTAATCACCTCAGCATAAAATAAATACAAAATTTCCAACTTTCTACGCAACCTGTTTTCACTTACTTTTCCAATAAATTTATTTACCTGAAAATTATCGTCAATGGTTGTTGCCATTTGCCCTTCTAACAATTGCAATTCTAGTCTAAGAGAATCCTCTCTGTAACTTATCAAGTCATAATTAGTTTGTAATGACTTAATTGCAGAAATAGCATAAAAACTAGATAATTCATTGAAAACAGATTGTACAAAATCTTTGGCAAAAGATTCATCAGAAAATTCAAAACTAACAAACATCATTCCACTATTTTGAGAGCCCACCAAGCTCGCAACTTTCTTTTTATAGGAGTCTACCGAATATTTTTTTGAAAGCAAAACGAGTTGAACTAATTGATCCAATGCCTTATTTTCCGGTAAGGAAAGAGTGCTGATACTCCTTGCTTTAAATGAATTAAATTGATTCAATATAGTATCTTTAGTCCAAGCTTCCTTTAATTTTCGGATTGCAATAAGTCTGTCTCCTAATGTTTCTCCATTATCATTTATACTTAATAATGCACCGCCAATTATACGCTTGGAGTACCCTAAATAAAACACCCTATCCTCAGATACATTTAAGCCAGATTGCCCTCCCAATCCTAACTGTCCTGCCAGGGCATTCAAACTACCTACACCAACAGATTTTGAATCATTAAGCAAAAAAACTAATTTAGCTTCATAGGTTGGCTTTTTTAGAATAGAATAGCATAAACCAATAAGTATTCCAATTAGGGTAAATGTCAGAATTATCTTTAGTTTTTTAGCCAAAAAGGTAAAATAATCCCTTGTTAACTCAACCACCTTTTCACTTGTAAATTGACTCTCATCCATATCCCTATTTAGTTAAAGTGGATAATATAAACACCATGCTTGTTAAACTAGTTGCTATTGTTACTAATTCTATAGCAGAGATAGACTTCCTTTCATCTCGAAGAGGAATTACAATTTCTGCTCCTGGTTTAACTTTTGGATACACCTTGAAAAACAAAAAGCTTTTGGTATCTTTAGCTGTACCATTGGCATACACAATATAAGACCGCTTTTTTAAGGCTTTTGAGCTGAATCCACCTGCCATAGAAACATAACTTCGAAAATTACTTCTGCTTTCATAACGCAAGCGAACAGGGTAAAGAACTTGCCCACTTACCAAAACTGTTTGCTTTAAAAAGGGTACTTCCAAAATATCACCTTCGCGCATAAACAAATCTTCTTTTGAGCCTGACTTCTTTAATATACGTTCCAAGTTTATTCCTACAATATCAGCCTCGCGTGACATTTCTTTTTCAATTTCATTTGATATTTTTGAGGTATCTTTACTCAATTTTTTTAATGCATCTAACTTATTCTGCTTCACAATTAAATCTTGGTAGGTGTTTCCCTTTTTACGTATTAAAATGGCACCACCCGAAAAGCCACTTGCCGTTAAGCCACCAGAACGTCTTATAATATCAGAAATACGTTCGTTACCTTTAGATAAAACATATTTCCCTGGAAACATAACCTCTCCATTTACCTCTACTTGAATTTGCTCTTGGTAACCTGGAATTGAAAAAATAGTTACAATATCATAAGGCTTTAATTCATAGTTATAGTTTGGGTCAGACTTTAGTTCTTTATTTATTGAAAGGGTTTGAACTTTAGCAATTTCTCCATTTGCTAACGATTTATCTACCTCAAAAGAACGCTGTGCAATTTGAATATTGGTTAAAGACGCCGCTTCTTTTAAACCACCTGCAAGAATAATGAGGTCTTCAATCTTCATTTTAGAAGCATATGGATACTCGCCAGGCTTAAGTACATTTCCATTAATAGTTAAATTTAAAACCTCTCGCATTTCCGTTTTAGAGGCAATTGTAATTTTATCTTCCCGCTTAAGTTTTAAATCATCTGACCCTTCTATTAAGGATTGAAGATTCACTGAAATCATCTCCAGCGAATTATCTTCTTTGGTTCTTAAAATGGTGGCACGCGTTAAAAAAGCATCTTCTTTTAAACCCTCAGCATTGGCAATTAAAGTTTTAAGCGTGGCATTTTCATTAATACTAAAATAACCCGGCCTAAAAACTGCTCCCTCAATTTGCACTCTATTTTCATACCGATTTAAAATGCTATCCACCATAAAAACATCTCCATTTTGAGGGAAAAATTGAGCAAACTTTTCTTGGGCAATATCAGAAACGCTTTTCATGCTTCCTGTATTTCTAACAACTTTAATCCTTTTTGTATAGGCTTGTGATGAATAACCGCCAGCGTACTTAAGCAAATTACTCAAATTTTCTTTTGGCAATAACTCAAAAAAACCATCACGTTTCACAAATCCATTCAATTCTACACGCACTTCGTAAGGCTCAACTTTAATAACATCTTGATCTTTTAGGGTAAGGTTGCCTTTTGAATTTCCATTTACTAAAAAATCATACATGTCAATTTTGGCAATTACTTTGTTGCTACGTATAACCTTAATATTCCTAAAAGACCCATTCATATTTGGCCCTCCAGAAACATATAAAGCATTAAAAACCGAAGCCAATGAAGGCAATGAATAGGTTCCAGGTAATACTACCTCGCCCAAAATTGTAACTTGAATATTCCGTATATTGCCCAAATTAACTGCAATAGAGGTCTCGCCAGTGCTAATTCTTGGGTAAATTTTTATCAATTGATTTCTTATTTTCTGCTGCGCCTGATCTATCGTTAATCCCAATACTTGAATTGGACCATAATTTGGAACTCGAATATTTCCTTCAGGACTCACAACCAATTTAAAACTCTGTTCAGAAAACCCAAAAATATCTACCAATAATTCATCTTCTGGTCCAATTTGGTAATTTAAAGGTGTAGCCATTTTTAAATTAGGCTCAAAACTTAAACGTGGGTTATTAAATAGGTCTGAACCAAAAATCTTAGGTAATAATGCCTGAAATGGATTATCTTTATCTGAAAATAGCGGCTCTTGATTTTCAGTTTTAACTCTATTGTTTCCCTTCGTTTTAAAATCTACACTTCCCTCTTGCCTATTTTTTGTTACAGATAATTTTTCCAATCTAATCTTGATTTTACTTATTTCAGTGCCAGACATTCCACGCTTTTGCAATTCAAATTCTATGTCATCTAGGTTATAACCCTGCGCCAAATATTTGTCTCTAAAATTTCCTATCTGCTTATCGCTCAATTCGTCAGTTTTAATATTAGCTAAATTCTCCTGAACCATTTTATTAGTTTGACCCAATACCCTTGGTAAAGAAATTTGAATGTAAAAAATAATAAGTACAAAACTTATGACTTCTTTAAAGTTAAAAAATCTGGTTTTCAATTGCGTTTTCTTCATTAATCAAATTTTGTTGAAAGCTTGCAAATTAAGCTTTTCACTAAAATTTTTCTCAATTTTATATGAATCAAACACTCAAAAGCAACTTTTATTAATAATTTAGGTACTTCCATTATATTCGTGCCACTTTAATAGGGTGCCTATTGCGCCCCCATTATTCGCCAACTTTAGAGAACATTATGCTTAAAAAGACGCTTTTTGCTTTACTACTTACTTTTATAACTTCATATTCTTTTGCCCAAACAGGCGAAATTAGGGGCTTTGTTTACGACAAAGAAACAGGTGAACCCATGCTTTCTACCAATGTGGTAATCAAGGAACTTATGGTGGGTAAAACCACAGATGCAAACGGTTTTTATACGTTATCTAAGGTTACTCCTGGCATATACACGCTTATGAGCTTTGGCTTAGGTTACGATACGGCATATGCTAAAATTAATTTAAAAGCTGGTGGTTTGGTTACGCAAAATCTATTCATAAAAGAAAAAAAGTTCGAACTTAAAACGGTTGAAATTAAGGCCGACAAGCAAAAAGCCAAGGAAAATGTTAATATTTCTACCAACCTCATTACTCAAAAAGAATTAAAACAACTCCCAACTTTTGGGGGTGAACCAGATTTGGTTCAGTATTTACAGGTATTGCCTGGGGTTAACTTTAGCGGCGATCAAGGTGGGCAACTTTATATTAGAGGTGGGCCGCCAGTTATGAATAAGGTAATGCTCGATGGCATGATTATTTACAATCCGTTTCACAGCATTGGCCTTTTCTCTGTTTTTGATGCCGATATTATTAGAAATGCCGAGGTGAGCTCTGGCGGCTTTAACGCGCAATATGGTGGTAGAATTAGTGGTATCATTGATGTAAGTACGCGTGAGGGCGACAAGAAAAAGTTCTCTGGAAAGCTTGCTGCCAACCCCATAACAGCCAAAATTTTATTGGAAGGCCCATTTAAAAAATTTACCGAAGATGGCGGGAGTTCTTCTTATATTCTCTCGTATAAAACGTCTTACTTAAACAAGACCGCTCCTGTTTTATACCGTTATGCCGACAATGTAAATGGCTTGCCCTATTCTTTTAACGATGTGTATGGCAAATTCTCCAATATCTCGCCAAATGGAAGTAGGTTCAACCTATTTGGTTTTCATTTCGACGACAAAACAAATTTTCCGGCCAACCAATATCTTTGGACTTCGAACGGCTTTGGTGGAAATGCCATGATTATTCCAGATGGATCCAATACGCTTATTAATGCTAATTTGGGTTATTCCAATTATTTAATGGACCAAAAAACCTTGGATAATTACCCAAGAGAAAGTTATATCAGCAGTTTTAATGCAAACATTAATTTCACCAACTTTATTGGCAAAGACGATATTAGATATGGCGTTGAAGCCATTGGCTTTTCAACCAAATTTAAATATACCAATAGCGTGGGTAAGGAGCTGGTGCAAGACGATTACTCTTCGGAAATACATACTTTTATAAAATACAAAAAGGTATGGAATAGGTTGGTGGTTGAACCAGGTTTAAGGGCAATCTATTATTCTTCTTTAACAGAGGGTAGCCTTGAACCAAGGTTAGGTGTGAAGTATAATGTTACCAGCAGGCTTAGGCTTAAACTGGCGGCTGGCACATACTCTCAGAACTTAATGGGTGCTGTGAGCGACCAAGATGTGGTGAATTTATTTTACGGTTTTTTATCGTCGCCCGATAAAGTTAACAGCAGCAAAAGAAGACAAACAGCAGAGCATTTAGTAATTGGTACCGAAATAGATTTAGGCAGAAGCATCGAAATAAATATTGAAGGATTCATCAAAAACTTCTCTCAAATTACAAATATTAATAGGGACAAAATTTACAACGATAACACCCAAAACCTTGCCAAACCATATTATTTAAAAGCCGATGTTATTAAAGAAACAGGCAAAGCTTATGGTGCAGATGCGCGCATAAAATATGAATATAGAAATATGTATTTCTGGGCCGTTTATTCTTTAACGTTTGTTACACGCAATGATGGCAGAAGAGAATATACCCCGCATTTCGATCGCCGTCACAACATCAATTTAGTCTATACGTATGCGTTTGGCGAAAAGAAATCGTGGAGTATTAATTCCAGGTGGAATTTTGGTTCGGGCTTTCCATTTACACAAACCCAAGGCTTTTATGAAATGCTCAACTTTGGCGGCGCTGTAGGCGGAAATGTTAACAACCAAAATGGAACTTTAGGTGTAAATTATACCGATGTTAATACGGGTCGCCTACCCTATTTTCACAGGTTAGATGCTTCCATTTCCAAGAAAATTTATTTTAGTCGCCACCAAGCTATGACCTTTATTTTATCGGCCACAAATATTTACGATAGAGAAAACATTTTCTTCTTCGACAGGTTAAATTACAAGAGAATAAATCAATTGCCAATCATTCCAACCTTAGGGTTTAATTACACTTTCTAAGCTATCTAAAACCGCACTGCGTTTGTAAAAAACAAAGCCGCCTTTGCGCCCAATTTCGTGCATACTTGGGTTAATGTGATCGTTTACATTGTTAACATGCAATGAAAAATATGCATCCCTATCTATTGGTCCGGTTAACAACCAATGCATATCATACGCCTCTGCGCGCTCATGTTGCGGCGTGCGTGCATAAAAATATTGCGCATAACTCTTGTATCCCAAGGTCTCCACATAAACTGGCTTGCCCTGCAATTGCTCAAAAAATTCGATGGCTGGTGCCTGACTGTATTTCTCCACATGTGGTGCTAGGGTGAGCAATAAAGCAGGAATTAACACCGAATGAAACAGCAAAAAATTTCTTGTTGATTGGTAAACATGTTTCCTTAAAAAAAGCACAAATGAAACAAGCACCATCACCAGCAAAGCTGCACCCAGCAGGCTCTCATAACCCATCCACTCTCCGCTAACTTGCAGGGATGCTTTGGCAAAATCATCCTTAATCAAAGGATAAAGTTTCGGTTTAAACCAATCCACCAATGGAATTGCTATCAGTAAAAAGGATAGGATCAGACCAACCAATGGGAATAAAACCAATTGCACAGCGGTGAGTTTAACCTTTGCTTTTTGCCAACAACAGATAAAATGGGCAGCCATAAAAGTGAGGGGTAAATAGCACAAAGAACTATAATGAACAATCTTCGTTTCAACAATACTAAAGAGAATTAACACCACCCAAAAGAACAACCGCATCATGCGCAACAAACCCGATTGCGCATTATTTTCATTTACTTCCCAACGCTTAAAAAGAATGGGCAAAGCTATGATGGAGGCAGGAAAACATCCCAACAATAAAACCAGTGGATGATACCAAACTGGCTGACCATGGCCGGCTACTGGATTCAAAAATAAATCGGCTTGATATTTAAAAAACTCAACTAAAAAAACCGGGCCATTTTCTACCGTTTCAACACCAAACCAAAACACACTTAAGAGCAAAGCAAAACCCGCTGCATAAAGCAAATGAAGCCAATTAAAAAACGGTTTGAACCGATGCAGCGCCCAATATACCAGAAAGCTCAAAACCAGCACCACCACTGCAACAGGACCTTTTGTGATAATGGCAAAACCCAGAAAAACACCTAGTAAACTTGCATGTTTTGCCTGCTTATTTTGGGTGTATAAAAACAATTGATAAATGGCAGAAAAAATAAATAGGTTATACAAAGGATCAATAATTCCTGTTTTAAAATAAAGGTGCGGTGTTAAGGAACCTGTTACCATAAGCACCCACAACAAAGCAAACTTTGTGTTAAACCATTTTCTACCAATCTCAAAAATAACCAACAAGGTAATGATGCCAATTAGGGCATTTGGAAACCTTGCCGCAAACTCATTAACACCAAAAATTTTCATGCTTAAAGCTTGCAACCAAAAGAACAAGGGTGGCTTTTCCATAAAGGGCTGAAAGTTAATCTGCACCTTTTGGTAATTTCCCGAAACAAGCATCTCCCTTGCCGATTCGGCAAAATTAATTTCATCCCAATCGAACAAATGTACCGAACCCAAAAAAGGAATAAACAACAAAACACCCCATAAAAACACGAGGCTCCTTGCATACTGATTGATTATAGTATTCACCGTTTAATTTTTAAAAATAAGCCATCCAAATTACCCTTTTGATATAAGGTAAAATAGACAAAATACGCAGTAGAAAACCCGATAATAGCACCGGCAAAAGTGTCGATTAAGAAATGCTGAAATAAGTAAATTCTGGTAAAGCCTATAAACAAAGCAAGCATTAGCAACAATATTTGAACACTTTGTCTCTTTAAAAACAAAGCCAAGCTAATAAAAAAAGCAAATGCAGAAGTAGTATGTCCAGAGGGAAAGCTGTTGTTATAAACCACATCTGCACCCGCAATAACATGGTATAAGCTTGCATCTAATTTTTCTAAATGCCACAAGGGGCGATGCAAATCAGAAAACAACAAATGCTTAAGACCTTGCGTAATGGCAGAACTCATTAAATAAGATAACAAAATAACCACTGACATACGTGGCTTAAAGAAAAACAAAATGACACAAAACCCAATAACAAAAGCCCCATCCCCTAAAAAAGTACCATATAAACAAAGTTTATCTAACCACAAAAGATTTATTCCATTCACCCAAATACTTAGTGCAATTTGGCTTGCTTGAAGTTGAATCAAAGAAAGCAAAAGCACAACTGCAACAAAGGCATAGGTTAAATTATTTTTATACCAAATCATTGCAGCAATATTAAACAAAAATGCAAATCTTTCTGGGATTTGCATTTTTGTTTAATATCAAATTTAATCGCACTTATAGGTTTTAATTTTGGGCTGATCCGATGTGCGGTCTGCAGTAGCCTTTCGCTTAACGGTACATTCTATATTTGAAGACCTAAATGTGGGACTAAACCCAAAGAAATCTTGCGGAATAAAGGTTAAAAAGAATTTACCACTAATAGGGTCCTTCAACATTTCTAATTTTGGATTATCTCCCACTAAGAAAAATGGAGTTGGCTGATAAGTAACGGGGGCCATTGTAATTGTATCCACTCCAACGCACTTAATCCATAAATAAGCATCTCCTTCGGCCAAATCTTTCATGGCAAAATTAGTATCTATTGGGTTATCATAATAAATAGTCACTAACTCATTTGGCAAAATGGTTGCAGGTACCTGATAAATATACCCCCTACTCAATTTAGGAGGTGTAATTGAGATAATTAAATCCTCCGTCTTAAAATCTGGATCACCAAAACCACCGCCATCTTTAGGCTTCACCAAAAACGAAATACCCTTGCTATAAACATCCGATGCAGGCACTTCATAAAATTCTGTTGGTGTCATTTCATAATACCAAATCTTCTCACCCTTTAGAGAATCACGTGTCATCATTAACACATCATTGGAATTCTTCCATGGCTTATCGCCAGTACCATTCACTTTGGGACTTCCTTCTGGATGTTCTTTTGGACTCCAAGTCCAAATATAAAATGGACCAGGTTCATCAATACAAGAAGTATTAGTTGTTTTAGTTAAATCAACATAAAGGCGAACAGGCTTGGTAACATCTGGCGTTTCTGGCACAATCCAAGCAGCCTGACTCCATGCAAGTGTGCTTATTAATAGCAGAGACAGTGAATATAATATTCTTTTCATTTCAGTTTTATTTTCTAATAAATTCCATCACATAACTCATAACCAAACTTTCATCTCCTTTGCAATTCACCTTAATTTCTTTCGACAAACGCAAATTATCTTGAGGCCTAATTGGTCCGCCTAACTTTAATGTGAAAGGCTCACTTCCATCTGGCCTAAAATTAACCTTGGAAGGAAACGAAACATTATCAAAAGACCACTTTCCTGTAGAACTTCCAAAAAAATTCAATTTTAGTCCAACCGTATCAACCGAATAAGTTGAATCAGAAAAAACGATGTTTGGCAAGGTTGCAGAGCCAGAAAAATACCTAAAAACATTGGCAGATTCCTTGGTTAAAGAAAGCTCGTCTACTTGAACCGCTTTAGTTAACACCCAACTGGCCTTCATGCCTTCCATTTTACTGGCCGGTGCACCAATTTCTTTTAAATCTTTCTTACAAGATGCAAAGACAACAAGAATCATTGCCACACCCATTATTATTTTATTTTTCATTATTCGCATCCTCCTTCTGGATTAAATTTAAAAACACTGGTATTTTCATTAACAGGAAACTGAAGTGCTAAACCGGGACAATTCCATTTAGAATTTCTAATTAAGACACTTCCAGAACCCGCTGGATCTTCTTTCACTCCAATTCTCTTTAAGTCCTGAACCCTTGCGCCTTCCATGGGAAATTCTAACCGCCTTTGTTTGCGCACCACTAAAATTACATCGGGTGCAATGGTATTGGTAGGCAAGTTATTATTTTGATTTCCATAAGCTCTTTCAATTACATCGTTCACATCTCCAATGGCAGTGCTTAAATCGCTTCCTAAGATAGCCAATGCTTCGGCACGCATCAATTTCAATTGCGTTAAATAAGAGATTGGATTGCTTAAAAAATCATAATTAAATTTACTAATACAATAGGTTTCTGCAGAAGAACCCTGGTTATATATTACATAGAATTTAGACCTTCTGTCTAAGGTATCTGCTGTTGCCTCTAAATACAAAGATTTAGACATGCGTATTGGAGAAGGATTGGTGGTATTCAAAAAACGATAATTATTGATATAGGCAGCGGCTCTGTTATCACCTGTTCCAGTACTCACAAAACTAAAAATTTTCTCTGAAGAGTTAAGGGCATTCACAAACCTATTTAAGGTAGTATCCATGGTGTATTTAGGGATAAGTTCATTACAAACATCCTTTACCTTGGCATAATCGTTCATTTGAAAATAAACCTTTGCAAGAAGTGCTTTTGCGGCATCTTGAGTAGCATAATTTCCATTACTTGGTGGCAAATTATTGATGGCATCACCCAAATCGGTCAGGATAAGATTATAATTTTCTGCCACGGTTCCTCTAGCCTTTGGCGTTGTTTCTGGCAACTTTCTAATGACTACTCCTAAGTGAGAATTATCGGCAGTTGTACCTATAGGCTGAGCCCAAATTCTCACTAAATCAAAATAAATCATGGCCCTCAAGAATTTAACCTCGGCAGTAACCCTTGTTTTAAAAGCATTATCAACCACAATAGTGCCATCTTCCATGCGCAATAAAATATAATTTAACCTAAAAACAACGTTGTATAAATCGCCATATAATCCGGCTACATCGCTGTTAAAGTAATTGGTTGTTCTTAAATAAATTGGAACGGTAAAACCACTTTGAGGTTTTTCTAAATTATCGCCCATTAATTCATTAAAAAACTGAACCCTTCCATTGTAATGATTTGCCATTGCATCATAACAAGAAACCAAAATTAAACCAAGGTCTGCCTGCGTTTTCACGGCATTCTCTTCCAATTGAACCCCTTCAGGATAAATCTCCAACCACTTACGGCAAGATCCCAAGGATAAAAACAATATACTTATTAATAATAATTTTTTCATACTAACGCTCATTAAAACTCAATACTCAATTGCACACTAAAGGTCTTTTCTTGGGGCGGTGTTAAATAGGTAATATTTTGCGAACCCATATTCCTAGAACTGTTTAATTCGCCATTGCTACCACCCTCCGAATCGCGACCAATTTCAGGATCTAAGCCATCGTAATTTGTCCAGGTAAATAAGTTGGTAGCAATTGCAGAAATTCTCATGCTGCTTAACTTCATTTTTTTACAACGCGCAGGATCTAAATTATAGCCAACAGTTAAATTCCTTAACCTCGCATAACTGCCATCTTTTAACCACAATGAAGTATTACTCCACTCATCTGGCAAGCCATAAGTTCTGTAATCTCTTGTCATTTTAGGGAAACGAGTAACATCTCCTGGCTTTTGCCAACGGTCGTAAACGCGCTCATCCATATTCCAATCTGTAACCAAAGAAGCTTGTCTTTTTTGAGAAGATTCATAAATGTTTGAACCAAAACTATAGATAATTAAAATGCTCATGTCCCAGTTTTTATACCGAAAGGTATTGGTTAAACCACCTATAGCATCTGGAATAATTTTGCCTACAGCAGTACGGTTGGTATTGCTATAAACAGAGGTTTCATTTCCAGCCTTATCTAGATAGATTGGCAGGCCTGTATTTGGATCAACCCGAGACCAACGAATTAAATAATTGGTGCCAACGGGCTTGCCTACTACCACGCGGGTATCATTGGTTCCACCACTCACGGCATCTTCTGTGTAAACTCCAAGACTGGTAATTTCATTAAAGTTGCGTGCTACGTTAAAATTGGTTGTCCATTGAAAATTCCTCGAAACAATGTTTCTCGATTTAAAACTAAACTCAAGACCTTGGTTTAAAATGCCACCTACATTGTCCCAATAATTGCCAAATCCGATGGAAGCAGGAATGGTTAAATACATTAATACATCCTTGGTTTCCTTGCGGTAATAATCCAACTCTAAAGTTAAACGATCTTTAAAAAAACCAGCTTCAATAGCTACATCATAATTGTTAGATGTTTCCCATCTAATATTTTGATTCTCTAATTTAAGCGGGAACATGGTAGAATCGCCATTGTATAGAACATTGTTGGTTGCAGAAGAATAGGTAGCAAACCTAGCCTCATCTGGAATATTGGCATTACCCGATTTTCCCCAACCCGCTCTTAATTTCAAATAACTTAAACCCTTTACTCCCTTCATAAAATCTTCTTCACTTATAATCCAACTACCAGATAGGGAAGGAAAACTAGCCCAACGGTAGTTTGAACCAAACCTTGATGAAGCATCTGTTCTAAATACCGCTTGAGCAAAATACCTGTTTTTGTAATTATAGTTAAAGCGCGTAAAATAACTTAAGAATGCCCAATTGGTTCCATTATTAGAAAGGCGTCTGGCGGCATCTAATTTAGCTTGGTTTTCTGTAAATAACCCAGGAACATTGGTAGAGTCGGCAGAACGCCTGGTGGTATTTGCACGCTGAAATTCATTACCCACCAACAATTGTAAATGGTGATTTTCTTTGAGCGTTTTCATATAAGTGCCCGTAACAAAATAATTGAAATTCTTAACATAAGACATGCCCCTGTATGCATCGCCAGCATTGGCATTACCAGTAATTTCAGAAGAACGCCATTGGTCGTCGTTTTGATCCATATAATCGTAGCTGGCCTGACCTTGTAAAACAAAATCCTTGATGGGCGTAAGCGTTAGGTTCAGACCATTTAAAGCACGAATTTCTCTGGTTTCCCATGCCAAATTATCTTTATTTCTGGTTGGGTTATTACCACCTCTAAACCAAGTTCCATCTGCATTGCGAATGGGATAAATTGGCAAGGCGGTGCTCATGGCGGCACCTAAACCTCCAGACCAACCTGCGTTAACTCTATTATTTAAACCCCTGCTTAAAGAAGAATTAATTCCAATTTTAGCCCATTGAACGGGCGAATAATCTAAGTTAATTCTAGCGGCAGTTCTGGTATATGAGTTGCCTACTAAAAATGAACCATTATAATCGTGAGATAGATTCATATAAGTAGTAAGTTTTTCGCCTCCTTTTGTGGCAGAAAAGTTCATCCCATATTTGCTTCCTGTTGTAATGGTTTGATCTACCCAATTGGTATTATTTGCCAAGGCTTGGTCGTAAGTTAATCCGCCTGGAATTGGCGCTATGCCACTATTTCCATCGTTTTCCCATGCCTCTTGGTTCATTTGCAACCACTCTTTGTTGTTTAACATTTTTGGTCGCGCTGTAGGCAGTGAAACGCCCGACTTAACTTGAGCCCCAAACTTCCAACCTTTTCCTTTGCCTCGTTTGGTGGTAATGAGAATAACGCCATTTGCTCCCCTCGACCCATAAATGGCATTGGCAGCAGCATCTTTCAATACTTCCACACTTTCAATATCATCTGGATTCATGGTAGCAAGTGGATTGTTGTTCATACCACCAGAGTTACCTAAAATAAAATAATCTTGTGTAATAGGAATACCATCTACCACATATAAAGGATCGCCGCTGGCACTAATAGAAGATATACCGCGAATTCTAACGATGGAGGCAGAGCCAGCCAAACCACTACCCACCGTAACCTGCACTCCAGGTACTTTACCTTGCAAGGCTGCTTCGAAGGAAGGAACAGGCAAATCGTTTAGTTCTTTTCCTCCAATTTTTGAAATGGCACCAGTTACTTCCCTTTTGCGCTGAACGCCGTAACCAACCACCACCAATTCGTCCATTTGCATCTTATCTTCCTTTAACACCACATTAATATTAATGTCGGCCGAACCTAAAGTTACTTCCTTAATCACATTGCTGTAACCCACAGAAGAAAATTTTAGGCGATAATCGCCTGGCTTCAATTTCTTTATTTCGAAGAAACCTAAGGGATCTGTAACCGCGCCATAACTGGTCCCCTCAACCATAACGGTTGCTCCAATTACAGGCTCATTTCCAACATCTTTCACAAGTCCTTTTATGCTTTGGGCTGTTGTAGAGGCCGAAAAAATTAAAAATAAATAAAATGTGAGTAATCGTGTATTCATGGCAGCAAAATACAATTTCCATGAAAAATAAAAAACGAAGTATGTAAATAATGTATCTGAACGTGCAAATATTACATTCTCAAAAAAATTTTACACAACTTATTGCCTTTGTTTAATTTGAATTTTGATTAAAATTCTTTAATTTGCGGCATTAATTACTATTTAAACAAATTCATGAAAAAACTATTACTAATGGCTGCGGCTCTTGTTGCTACTTCAGGAGCTTTCGCAAAAAAAGTTAAAATCCAAGTCGACATGACTGGACAAACGGTGAGTGCAAATGGCGTTCACGTTGCTGGAAACTTCCAAGGTTGGTCGCCATCTACTACCGCTTTAAGCAAAGATGGTGCTACAAATTTATATTCTGCAGTGGTGGATATTAATGCTTTCCAAATTATAGAATACAAATTTATCAACGACAACAATTGGGGTGCTGGTGAAGAATCTGTTCCAACGCTATCTAAGAAAGAAAGTGTTGCAAATGGCGGTTCAAATGGCAATCGTTGGGCATATATTGACTCTATGGCCAACGACACAAGCATGTTAGCCTTTACTTTTGCTGGTTCTGCACCTATGGGTAAGTATGCAGTAAGATTTGCTGTTGATATGCAAAAAGAAACCCGCATGGATCCAAACGGCATTCACATTGCTGGATCGGTTCAAGGCTGGGATCCTGCTAAAACCCGTTTAGTAAATTTATTTGGTAACAACAAAATTTATGAGGTTATTTTAACATTAGATTCTGGTTTGTATGCATTTAAATATGTAAATGGAAACATTTGGAGTGATTCTACAGATGAAAGAGCAATTCCTTCTACTTGCTCAAGTGGTGGAAATCGTCAATTACAACTTAACGCTAATACTGTATTAGACAAAGTTTGTTTTAATTCTTGTATTGGTTGTCCTGCTGCGCCACTTCCAACTTATGCTTTGAAATTTCAAGTAGACATGAGTAATTCTGATTGTGAAGGTGGATTTGATTCGGTAACTGTTGCGGGTGGTGGTGCTAAATTAACCAACTTTGGAACAGGTATTAAATTAAACAAAGTAGGTTCAACAGGTGTTTATGAATTAACTATCTCAGATTTAGATTCTGGTGAAGCTAAATTCAAATTCCGTTACCATAAAAATGGCAATACCAATTGGGAAGGTGGATCAGATAGAGTATATAACCTATCGGCTGCTGGAACTGTTGACTTAACTTGTTTTGGTTCAAGAACCGTTGGTCCTTGCCCAAGCAAACCATCTCCTTCAAAAATCACTTTCATTATAGATATGATTGATGAGACTCCTGCTCCTGCTATTAATATCATGGGTACATTTGCTACGCCAAATTGGCAAGCTGGTGCAAGAGTATTATCACCAATTGCTGGAAATCCAGGTTTATACTCAGTAACTATTGATTCAATTTGCCCAGGAAGTTTCAACTATAAATTTGTAAATGGTGATGCTTCTAACAAAGACAAAGAAGAAGCATTTGGTGACAGCACTAATCGTGCTTGTGTTGAGTCGAATGGAATTGGTGGTTTTAACCGTGTTTTTACAAGAACTTCAAATAGTGCAATTACTATTAATTATAAATTCAACTCTTGTAATGCTGGCAGAACTCCTGTTAATGGTATCAATGAAAATAGCTTAAGTGCTAACTTAAAATTATATCCTAATCCAACTAGCACTTATACTGTTATTGAGTTTAACGATAATACCTTAAACCACGATGTTCAAGTATTAGATATTACTGGTCGTGTTGTTAAAACAATAAACAACCACAAATACAATACTTTAAGAATAGACAGAGATGAGTTAACTTCTGGTATCTATTTCGTAAATGTGCGCAATGCCAACAACGAAACAGGTTCTATTAAATTAATAATCGACTAGTTTAGTCTTTATCAAAAAAAGCTCCGATTTTTCGGGGCTTTTTTTTTGTGCTTTTTTGTGCTTTTTTTGCCTTTTATGCCTTTTATGCCTTTTTTTACCCTTTGCCTTTTTTCTCATTCAATACTTATTTCCCAACAGGCATTAATGCCGATTATACAAGATATATAGTCCAATTTCGACAAATATCTCATTGTACTTTTATTTTGTTATATCGGCATTTACCTATTTGTAATTATCAAATAGCTTTGGGCTATTTAATAATTACAAATGGTATAATTTCCTTGGCTTCAAATTTACCTAATTAAAATTATACAGGTGACTTCCATTTATTCATTAGTCTTTGTAAAATTGGCATCACTAGTAAAAAAGCCCAGATATAAACGGTTGAATCTCAAATTTTAAAACCAGAAAACTTAAATCCGCTTTTATATTTTATTTAACATAGTCCATAATTTTAATTAATTAATTAATTTAGGGCCAATTTTAAACTGCACAATCATGATTTTTAATTTGATTTCAATTGACGAATTTATAGCAAACACAATAAAGAATAACCCAAGCCTTAAAGCTGCTGATTTAAGGAAAGATTTGATAGAATTTAAAATCCGTAAATCGCGTGGAGAAAAGTGTTTCTGTGGTAATCCATTATGGATTATTGGCTCAGCAATAACTAGAAAAGGTTGCTTTACTTGTATAACTGGAGAGTCAAATTGCAGCGACGATTATGAGATAGAATGACCAAGACTCAACTGCTAAATCTTGTTATCTTGTCGAAAAAAAATTACCTTTATTAACTCATAAGTTTTCAATACAATTCTAAAACAATGAAAAAATACAATATTATAACGGGCATTTTGCTGCTATTAAGTATATGTTCCTATGCCCAATTAATTAACCATAAACTTAGCTCGCCAAATGGCAAAATAGTGCTCAATTTTAACCTTCAAGATGGTGAACCTAATTATACTTTGTCCTATAAAGGCAAAGTGGTCATAGAGCAATCTAGTTTAGGTTTCAAGATTAAGGGTATGCCAGATTTTGGTTCAGCCTATACCATTACAGATGCAACAAAAGAAAGCGTAAACCAAAGCTGGGAGCCTGTTTGGGGCGAAACAAAAAGCATCACGGATGAATATAATCTCATCAAAATTTCCTTAAAAGACAATGCCGTAAAACCTCATTTACTTAACATCGTTTTTAAAGTTTATAACGATGGAATGGGCTTTAGATATGAGTTTCCTGAGCAAGATAATTTAATACATTTTATTATTGAGGAAGAGTTGAGTTCTTTTAACTTAACTGGCGATCACAAGATATGGTGGATGCCGGGCGATTTTGACACCAATGAGTATAATTATTACACCTCAAAGATCTCTGAAATCACCAAAATGGCGAAGAAAAGAGATGGCGATATTTTTACGGCAACACCCATTGAAGGTGCATTTGTGCAAACACCTTTAATGATAAAATCTGCCGATGGCATTTACATGAGTTTGCATGAAGCTGCATTGGTTAATTACCCTTGCATGGATTTGAAATTTGATGAAAAAACGTTTAATGCAAGCGCCGTGTTAGCGCCCGATGCTGTTGGAAACAAAGCCTATATGCTTGCTCCCAGACATACCCCTTGGCGCACCATTGTTTTAAGCGATGATGCCAGAGATATTATTGGGTCGAAAATGATTTTAAACTTAAATGAGCCTTCCAAAATAAAAGACCCATCATATATTAAACCGATGAAATATGTGGGCATTTGGATTGAGATGCACCTTGGTTTAGCCACATGGGATTATGCTGGCAAGCAATCTGCTTCTGATGCCACTGCCGATGGAGCAACCAAGAAAAAAACTAGACACGGTGCCACCAATGAAAATACAAAAAAATACATTGATTTTGCCGCAGCCAATGGCTTTGGAGGCGTATTGGTGGAAGGTTGGAATACGGGTTGGGAAGATTGGTTTGGCAAATGGAAAGAAGATGTTTTTGACTTTGTTACCCCCTATCCAGATTTTGATGTTAAAGGTCTGAACCAATATGCCAGAAGCAAAGGGGTTGGTATTATTACGCACCACGAAACCAGCGGCAGCGCTACCAATTATGAAAGATATATGGATACCGCCTACCGCCAAATGAATGCCTATGGAAGCAACGCTCTAAAATCTGGTTATGTAGGTAAAATTATTCCTAGAGGCGAATACCACGATGGGCAGTGGATGGTGAATCACTATAACAGAGCAATTAAAAAAGCAGCGGATTATAACATTATGGTGGTGGTGCATGAGCCTGTAAGACCAACCGGATTGCATAGAACCTATCCTAATTTTATGGCAGCTGAGGCGGCAAGGGGACAAGAATTTAATTTTTGGAGCGAAGGCAATCATCCAGATCATGAAACTATTTTGCCTTTTACGCGCCTTATGGGCGGACCAATGGATTATACTCCGGGTATATTTAAAATCAAAAAAAGTTCTTATTACCCAGATGCCAAAGAACAAGTGCATACCACCTTGGCTAAGCAATTGGCCTTGTATATTACCTTGTATAGTCCGGTGCAAATGGTAACCGATTTAATGGAAAATTACCTGGAAAAACCAGATGCCTTTCAGTTTATCAAAGATGTTGCCGTAGATTGGGATGATAGCAAGGTATTGCTTGCCGAGCCTGGAGATTTCTTGGCAATTGCCAGAAAAGCTAAGGGAACAAATAATTGGTTTGTGGGCGGAATTTCTGATGAAGATGCCCGTACCATGGAAATTGATTTTAGCTTTTTAGATAATGGCAAAAAATATGAATTAACCGTTTATAAAGATGCTCCAAAAGCCAGTTGGGACCAAAATCCAGAAGCATACGTGATTGAGAAAAAAGTAATCACCAACAAAACCAAATTGAAGGTAAATTTAGCACGTGGTGGCGGATTTGCCATGAGTGTTTTTCCTAAAAAATAATTTAAACTTTAAAAGGACAGGTAGTTTAAAAAGCCGGTTCCTTTTTTTATACTAAAATAATTTGCATGCTAAAAATATATGGGATAAAAAACTGCGATACCATGAAGAAATCTTTTCAATGGTTAAATGAGAACGAAATTACTTATGAGTTCCATGATTATAAAAAATTGGGTATAGAGGCTTCCGACATTAAAAAATGGGCAGGCCAAATTGAGTTTAAACTATTGATAAACCGCAAAGGTGCAACCTTTAAAAAGCTAAGTGCGGCGCAGCAAACAGCTTGCGAAAAAATGGAAACAGCTATTCCATTGATGCAAGAATTTACTTCCATGATTAAACGCCCCATCCTAGAAAACAATAAAGGTTTATTGGTTGGATTTGAGCCTGAGGCATGGACAAAAGTTTTGTTATAATTCTTTCTTTTTACACAAAAAAATGGATATAAAAGAGCACTTTAATTTCATTGGAAAAATAGAATCCATACCAAGAATTTATAGGTGTTATGGGATCATCGTGCCGCAAGAAATTTTAGAAAAACTGCCTCAAAAGGGTCGAATCAGAACCAAAGGAACTATTAACAGTACACCATTTAACCTGGCTATACAAAACGACAAAGTTTATGGCAAGTATTTTACCATTAGCACGGCCTTGTTAAAAAGCACAAAAACTAAATTGGGCCAACCAATTGCCGTTTCTTTTGAACTAGCAAGTTTAGACGAATTGGAAATTCCAGAAGAATTTTTAATAACCTTAGAACAAGATGAGGAGGCAGAAAAAATATTTAATGGCTTTACTGTTGGATTAAAACGTGGGTTGATGCATTATGTGAGTTCGGCTAAGCAAATAGACACCAGAATAAAACGGTCGCTTGAGTTAGCAGAAAAAATAAAAATGGGCATGTTGCATAGTCAAAAGCCAAAAGAATAGTAGAATTTAAGTGTCCAATACATTACCCATAAACAATTTATAACAATTCATTTGGGGATAATTACCAAATGATTTAAACGTAGATAGCTCTTAGTTTCGTTAGCAGTTGTAATCAGTTGCATGCGAAATTATTTTATACATAAACAACCCAACCTAAGGGATTTGGGTTTGCGCCAAAGCATATTATTTGTTTTGGTAAGAATATTGGTGGTGCTTGTCTTTTTAATGCTTTGTCATAATAAGCTTAAGGCCCAGCAAACCATGGTATTTACCGACCAGTTAAAATTTTATAACAGGGGTATTGAGTTGTTCGATAAGGAGAAATATGCTGCCGCTCAAAAGCATTTCGACTGGTATAGCAATCTATCTAACCAACCTTTGTACAAGGCTAATTCTGAATATTATGGAGGAGTTTGCGCCATGGAACTTTTCAATCCAGATGCTGCTCACAGGCTTCAATTGGTGATTAACAAATACCCAACAAATGTTAAAAGCAAATTGGCGCTATACCAATTGGGTAAATTAAATTACCGCAATAAAAATAATAAATTAGCTGTAAAATATTTGGATCAAACCGAAGTTAAATACCTTACTGGCCCCGATTTAAAAGAGTATTATTTTATTTATGGATATTCTCTCTTTAAGGTAGAAAGGTATGAGGATGCCAAGGCAGCTTTTAAGCCAATAAAAGATGAAAAGAGCAAATATTACGATGCGGCAAATTATTATTATGGCTATGTAAGTTATAAATCTGGCGCATACGACGAGGCTTTGGAGCATTTTGGTAGGATAAAATATCATAAAACATTTGGGCCATTAAGTGCAGTGTATGTTGCGCAGGTTTACTTTGTAAGGAAGCAATATGCGCAAGTGATACAATTTTGCGATACCATTAAAAACATAGAAGTATCGAACGATGTGGCAGGTTTGGTTGGACAATCGCATTACCAATTAAAATCTTATGCAGCAGCCATACCGCATTTAGAGAAATTTATGCAAGCCGCGCCAGTGGTGCCAAGTAGCAACGATTATTATATGTTGGGCGAATGCTATGCATTTAACAAACAAGACGAAAAAGCCATTTCGCAATTCATGAAAGTGGATGCAAAAAATGATACCCTTGGTCCTTATGTTCAATACAATTTAGGGAAAAGCTACCTGAACCTAGCCAATAAAACTGCGGCAAGAGCTGCTTTCGAAAACTGCTATCAATTAGATTCTAATGGTGTTTTAGCCGAACCATCTTTGTTCTTTTCTGCCAAAATATCAGACGAACTAAACCTGCAAGGATTTGCCATGCAAAGGTATGTTAGGCTAATAGACCGGTTTGAAGATGGTGATTTTTCGGAAGAAGCCAGGGCCAATTTGGCTAATATTTTATTGAATGGCAAGAACTATAAAGAGGCCATTAGAATACTTGAGGCCATTAAGAAGCCTAACAAACAAGATTTAATTAATTTAAATAGGGTAACTTATTACCGCGCAGAAGAATTATACCTAAATAATAACTATTTAGAAGCGGCAATTTTGTTTCAAAAGGCAGTTGACCAAGATTATGATAAACGCATGGTAGGACTCTCCTATTTTTGGTTAGCAGAGCTAAATTACCGCGATCAACAATACAAAAAGGGCATTGAAAATTTACAGAAATTCCAAGCCTATAAAGAAGTAAAAGAAAGCAGATTTTACAATCATTCCTTTTATAATTTGGGTTATTTATACTTAAAAATAGAAAACTACAACAAGGCCATCGAATCGTTTATTGCTTATGAAAGCAAAGAGAAAACACCAAGTAATATTGAGGTGTACACCGATGCCGCCATTAGAACTGCAGATTGTTTTTTTGCAGAAAAGAATTATAACAAGGCACTAGAATATTATAATATTGTGATAGCAAAAGACCTTATAGGCTCTGATTATGCCCTTTACCAAAAAGCCCTGATATTAGGCGTTCTTGGCAAAAATGAAGAAAAAATTGCCGCCCTTAACCAATTAGAAAAAACGTATGCGAAATCGACTTATATAGACGATGCGGTTTACGAAATTGCCGACAACTATCTTAAAATGGAACAGTATGAAACGGCCATTAAATCTTTTGAAACCCTCATTACAAAATATCCGCGTTCTATCTATTTAAGAAAATCGATCCTCAATAAATCCTTGGCTCTTTTTAACCTAAAAAGAGACGATGAAGCTTTGGAGGACATCAAAAAACTCATCACCAATTATCCTAGCAGTGAAGAAGCACGCGAAGCATTGCCAATGGTACAAAATATTTTTGTGAACCAAGGTAAAGGCGAAGAATACCTCAACTTTATTAAGGTACTGCCTAACGTAATTGTATCGGCATCTACACAAGATTCGTTAAGCTATGAATCTGCATTTAACTTATACCAAAAAGAAAATTACGAAAAATCGAGTAAGGGATTTGGCAATTATATTACCCGTTTCCCCGGTGGGTATTTTATCTTAAAAGCCAATTATTTTAAGGCCGAATCGGATTACAAATTAAAGAAGTACGACGATGCATTGGTTTGTTACGAGTATGTAGCAAACTCCTTGCGCAGCGAGTATTCTGAACGGTGTACCAGACAAAGTGCCATCTTGCTGAACCTAAGAAAAAACTATGACGAATCTTATAGGTACTTTGCTGCGCTAGAAAGAATTGCCAGCAACAGGGATAACTTGCAGTTGGCATTGCTAGGGCAAATGAGAACTTGCGCCAATCAAGGTAAAATAGACACCGCAGCTTATGTAAGCATGCGCTATTTAACTTCTGGCATTGCACAAAAAGAAGGCAGCACCGAGGCGAATATTTTTATTGGAAGATATTATATAAAATACGGCAACTTAGATTCGGCTCAAACCGCTTTTAATTTGGTATTGAAAGACAACAAAAACATTTATGGCGCAGAGGCAAAATATAACATTGCCTACATTCAATATCAACGTAAAGAGTATAAAGCGGCCCAAAAAACCATATTCGAAATTAACGACAAGTTTAGTGCATTCGACCAGTGGGTGGCCAAAGGATTTGTGTTGTTGGCAGATACCTATATTAGTCAGAAAGACTATTTTCAGGCTAAAGCAACCTTGCAAAGTTTAATAGAAAACTATGAAGGCAAAGACATCTTAGACCAATGCAAAACTAAGCTTACAGAAATTGCAGCCTTAGAAGAAGATCAAAAAACGAATACGCAAAAACAGATTGAACAAAGGATTAAACAAAGCGAAAAATAAACTTTATGACGCATTATAAAAATACAGTATGCCTTGCACTTATCCTTATAACAGCAGCTTCTGTTAAGGCGCAAGTGCGCGATAGTCTAATTAAAGACAACCAAATAGATGTAATCAAGAATTTTAAACCCACCCTTTCCGAAGCCATAAAAATTCCGGTTAACCCAAATCCAGAAAAACCAACTTACGAAAAGCAAGATTTTAGCTACCAAATTCCAGCTCATGCATTCTCTGTTAATCCCAATATATACACCATAAAACCCTTAAGTATGGGCACCATGCTCTTACCCAAATTAAAAGGCAATTATGTAAAGTTAGGGTTTGGAAATTACCTTATGCCCCTAGGCGAATTTTACCTAAACACCGTTAGAAATAAAGAATACCAAGCAGGCGTTTTCTTTAAACATCTCTCTGCAAATGGTGATAAAGATTATAATAATTTCTCACAAAATACCATACATGGCTACGCCAATAAATTTCTAGAAAAAGGCGTATTAGGTTCAGAATTATACTACCATAGAAATAAAGTAAATCTATATGGTTCACCCAACGACATTCTTCAATTAGCAACTGATCCAAAACTCATTTACAACCTTTTTGATGGCAAGGTGAATTTTAAAAATTATGCCAAAGACAGTGGCGACTTAGTTTACAAAGTAGACTTAAACTATTACCACTTTAACAACACGGATTTCTTCTTAGAAAACGACGCCCAACTAAAGACAATTATCCAAGAAAAATCTGGCACCTTTCCGTTCGAATTACAAGCTGGGTTTAGGCTAAACAACAATAAAATTACCCTCGCAGATAACAATTCCCTTAACTACCAACGCATTTATTTCGACCTGAACCCACAGTTATTTTTAACAGGAACCGACCACTACTTGCAAGGAGGATTTAATTCAACTATCAGCAGTGATTCACTTGGCGGCAAATTCCACTTCTTTCCAAAAGCAGAAGGTGGATATACCTTAGTGCCAAAAAAACTATCTATATATGTGGGATTAACAGGCGGATTAAAACCCAATACCTACCGCAGCATAAATTCGGATAACCCATTTGTTACTGCCTTGCCTTTAAAGAATACCATTACCAAAATTGAAGTCTATGGCGGCTTAAAAGGAGAATTAGGCGCCCAAACCAGTTTCTTATTAAGCACCAGTTCTGCCAGCATAGAAAACCTGGTAACCTATACTACCGACTCAAGCAAAGCCAATCAAATTTTAAGTTATGATACGGGCAAAGCGAAGCTCACAACCTTGGCCCTCGAATTAAATTATCAGTGGAATGAAAAAGTTAGATTTGGAATTATGAGCAAACTAAATTCATACCAAATGAAAACATTAGGTAAAGCCTATTCTTTGCCACAATTTGAAACTAAATTCAACCTAAGTTATAACATGAGCGATAAGTTTTTGGTGAAGGTAGATTTGTTTTATTGGGGAGAAAGATTTGGTAGCTTAGTTTCTTATAATACCAATGCTGAACCAAGCTATTATGAGAAAAAATTAGACCCATTTGTAGATTTAAATTTGGGCATTGATTACAGATACAGCAAAAACTTATCGGCATTTATCCAAATGAACAACTTGGCAAATAACAGGTATCAAAGATTTGTAAACTACCCCGTTTATGGCATAAATATTTTAGGCGGATTTACTTTCACATTTTAACACAACAATATGGGCTCATTTAAAGTTATAGGCGGAAAGCAACTCAAAGGCGATATACAACCTCAGGGTGCAAAAAATGAAGCATTGCAAATTATATCTGCAGTACTTTTAACGCCAGAAGAAATAGAAATTTCTAATATCCCTGCAATACGCGATGTGATAAAATTGATAGAGCTTTTGGGTGAATTAGGTGTTGAGGTAACAAAGAAATCGGAAGACACGTATTTGTTTAGAGCCAAGAATGTAAATTTAGATTATTTATTGAGCGAAGAATTTAAGTTAAAAGGTGCAAGCCTAAGAGGTTCTATTATGATTATTGGACCCTTATTGGCACGCTTTGGACTCGCTTATATTCCAGAACCGGGAGGCGATAAAATTGGCAGAAGACCAGTAGATACGCACCTCCGGGGATTCGAAAACCTGGGTGCCACCTTTGAACACGTGCACCACGAACGCTTCTATAAAATCAATGGAAAAGAACTAAAAGGTGCACACATGTTGCTAGATGAGGCCTCTGTAACCGGCACTGCCAACATCTTAATGGCAGCCAGCTTAGCCAAAGGAAAATCGAGCATCTACAATGCCGCCAGCGAACCGTACATTCAACAACTATGCAAAATGCTTAATAGCATGGGCGCAAAAATTACAGGGGTTGGTTCGAACCTATTGCACATTGAAGGGGTTGAATCGTTGGGTGCTTGTAAACACCGCATGTTACCCGATATGATTGAAATAGGAAGTTTTATTGGCCTTGCCGCAGCTACAAACTCTGATATCACTATTAAAAATTGCGCCATACCAAGCTTGGGACTCATTCCAAAAGTATTTCAAAGAATGGGCATTCAAATGGAATTTATTGGCGATGATATTCATATTCCAAATCAAGATTCTTTTAAGATTGAGACCCTAATCGATGGTTCAATCTTGACTATTAAGGATGGTATTTGGCCTGCATTTACGCCCGACTTAATTTCGGTGGCATTGGTCACTGCCACGCAAGCCAAAGGCAGTGTGCTTATTCATCAATGGATGTTCGAAAGTCGCCTATTCTTTGTAGACAACTTAATTGATATGGGCGCAAAAATCATCTTGTGTGATCCGCACCGAGCAGTGGTTATTGGTTCGAACCGAGAAACAAAATTGCGCGGTATTACCATGTCGTCTCCAGATATAAGGGCGGGAGTTTCTATGCTTATTGCAGCCTTGGCAGCGCAAGGAACCAGCACCATCAACAACATTGAACAGATAGATAGAGGTTACCAAAACATTGACGCACGCCTTACTGCTATTGGTGCAGATATTACCCGCATAGCATGAAATTTGGACTGAGTTTTATATTTAGTTTTCTTTTATATGTTGCCTCATTTGCGCAATTGAGCATGTGGGCTGAAGGAGATACAATACCTAATTTTTCGTATAAGGGACAATTTGCAAAGGCCTATCAGTTAAAGGAACTAAAGGGTTCTTATGTGCTAATAAATATGTGGGCAAGCTGGAATGAGGAGAGCAGAAAAATGCAACTTAATTTCATTGAATCGTATGCACGCTTTAAGGATAAACGATTTAAAAAAGGGCGTAAATTCTATATCATTAGCATTTCTTTAGACGAAACAGAGGAGATTTGGTCATTGGCGCTTAAGAAGGATAATTTGCCTTGGCGCACACATATATGCGATTTAAAATCTTGGGATTCTGAGTTGGTTAAATTATTAAAAATTGAAACCATACCCGCTAATTATTTAATAGACCCAAATGGCATTGTGATTGCCAGAAATATCAAAAAAGAACAATTAGAGTCCATTCTTAAAGGTTTGTAATGTCACATTGTCACCATTGAGCAGGCTGGCAAAAAATTTGATTAGTATCAAGAAAAATAGAAGTTTATGCAAAAAGAGCAAGAGGCAAACAAGGAGGAATTAGAGTTCCAGTCTGATAGTACACATATTGATGAAGAATTAAGAGAAGTGGCTAATGAGATTGAAAACCATCAACCAACTGCCAATACGGAGGAAATTGTCAGTGAAGAGGAAAAATTAAAAGTCGAATTGACATCGGTTCAGGACAAATATTTGAGGTTATATTCTGAGTTCGAAAATTATAAAAGGAGAACCACAAAAGAGCGTGCAGATTTATTTAAGACAGCTAACCAAGAATCTATATTGGCCATGCTTCCTATTTTAGATGATTTTGAAAGGGCCATGACTGCAATGCCCGAAAATGTTAACCCGCAAGTTAAAGAGGGAATTACCTTAATTTATAACAAGCTTAATAATACGTTAACCCAAAAGGGTTTAAAGGAAATGGAAGCCATAGGAGCTGGATTTGATCCTGATTTTCATGAGGCAATTACGAAAATCCCTGCCCCATCGGATGATTTAAAAGAAAAGATTGTGGCGGTATTGGAGAAGGGATATTTCCTGTACGACAAGGTTATAAGGTTTGCAAAAGTTGTAATTGGCGAATAATAAAATGGCTAAAAGAGATTATTACGAAGTACTAGGTGTTAGCAAAAGTGCCGCTGCCGATGAGATTAAAAAAGCTTATCGCCAAATGGCTATCAAGTTTCACCCCGATAAAAATCAGGGTAACAAAGAGGCCGAGGATAAATTTAAAGAGGCGGCAGAGGCTTACGAGGTTTTGAGTGATGCCGATAAAAAGGCTAAATACGATAGGTTTGGCCATCAAGCGGGAGGCGCTGGTCATGGTGGCGGCGGTGCTGGTGGCATGAACATGGATGATATTTTTAGCCAATTTGGAGATGTGTTTGGCGATGGTCATCCGTTTGAATCTTTCTTTGGTGGAGGTGGACAAAGAAGAAGTGGCGGTAGAAGGCAACGTGTGGGCACAAACCTAAGAATTAAGGTGAAACTTACTTTGCAGGAAATTGCCACTGGTGTTGAGAAAAAACTTAAGGTAAATAAGCAAGTTGCTTGTACCAGTTGCGGTGGAAATGGCGCTAAAGACAAAGCCTCATTTAAATCGTGCGGAACATGCGGTGGATCTGGTCAGGTAAGAAAGGTTACACAAACCTTTTTGGGTCAAATGGCAACCACTTCTACTTGCCCGTCTTGTAATGGAGAAGGCACTGTAATAACATCTAGTTGTGGTTCTTGTAAAGGCACGGGTAGAATGGATGGTGAAGAGGTAATTACCGTAAACATTCCAGCAGGTGTGGCAGATGGCATGCAACTTTCTATGAGTGGCAAAGGAAATGCGCCCGAACGTGGTGGCGTACCCGGCGATTTAATTATATTGATAGAAGAAATTGAAGATCCATTTTTAAAGCGCGATGGCAACAACATTATATATGATTTATACTTAAACTTTGCAGATGCTGCCTTGGGAACTCAAGTTGAAATTCCAACAGTTACTGGTAAGGTAAAACTAAAAATTGATGCCGGAACCCAAGCAGGAAAAATACTTCGTTTAAGGGGAAAAGGTTTGCCAGAAATTAACTCTGGTTATAACGGCGATCAATTGGTTCAGGTAAATGTGTGGACACCTAAAAAGATGAGCACTGAAGAAAAAGCTATCCTCGAAAAACTAAGAAGCTCAGAAAACTTTGCTCCTAAGCCAGACAAAAACGACCATGGGTTCTTTGACCGCATGAAAGAGTTTTTTAACTAAAATTTTGGGCAACCCATTTGTCCTCTTTTGGGCGAGATGGTAATGTACAAACCTATTGCTGTATAATAGTAAGAATCGGGCGGAATCCAGGATTTCTTATGCAAATTTCCAGACATTTTATTAGAGGTACTAATATTAATGGTGTTTTCAAAATAGAGCGAAAATGTTCTATTTAAACGCCATCCTATTAGTAAACCAAAATTTCCAATAACGGCTAGTTGCTTTTCCTTCTGGTCTTTACTTGTTATAATTTCACCGTTATATCCTACCGAAGAAAATATTTTATCTATTGATTTAGTAGGAACGTCTAAGGTAAAATACTTCGACCTAAATTGGGTAAAACCTAAACCCAATTGCGCATTAAAAGTAAAAGGCTGCTTTTTTAATCCAGCATTGTGATTTAAGCTATACGAAACCAAAAATTGAGCTTCATCAAAGTCGCAAGTAGATCCTTGTGTGTTCTCAGATTTTAGGGTTAAGAGGTGACCATTCCTATAATGAAGTCCCATTTCAAAATCTTGGTTTATTGCTTTATAAACTGCACCGAAATAGCTTGGTATTAATTCTTTAAATTCTCCAAAATTGGTGGTTATTTGGTAATCCATTTGGTTGGTGATGTATAATCCATATCCAACTCCGCCACCAAACCTAAAATCTTCGATAAGTAAAGGCTTTCTAGACCTTCTACTTGGCAAGGTTTTATTGAACTCAATTGCAATGGCATTCTGCAATTCGAATAGAAAAAACACCAACAACACAAGGTAAACTTTCATCTTCAATTTACTTTTTAAATTACTTTAAAACGAATTTAAGGAAATATTAACAAGAAAACCCAAAATAAATAATTATTGCAACAATTTGTATTATCGTAAACCAATTAAAATCGAACCTTAGGACAAGTTAATCGGCCACCTGCCATGCCAAATTTATAAAATAGGTTCACACCGCTATAAAAATAGCTATCTGGCGGCACAAGCGATTGCTTACCAATGTTGCCAGATAATTTATTTGAAGAGGATATATTGATACTATTCTCCCAATAAAAAGAAAGGTTACGGGAAATTTTAATTCCCAAATTTAGGCCTAGATTAAACACTGCTGCGAATTTTTTATTGGGAATATCCTCCAATTTTCTGCCATTTAAGTTGGTGCGGTTATCATACCCATAACCCACACTCGAAATTACATAATCGATGGTCTTAAAATTTGGATTTACTGCAAAATATTGACTTTTAAAAAACATTGCCCCAAATCCATATTGCACGTTTATGGTAGCGCGCTTTCCTAATAAATCAATGTTATCGTTTAAGGTTCTTTGCCATACGCTTTGCAATTCTTGAAAATTGCACTGAATACCCTGTGTATTGCTAGATTTTAACGATTGAAACGACCCAACCCGTAATACCAATCCCCACTCTCTTTCTTGGTTCAATTGCTTAAATGCACTCAAAGTTAAATTAGTGCGGAGTTCATTAAAATCACCATAATTTCTGGTAAGCACCATATCCATTTGGTCGCCTATATAAAATGCATATCCTAGACCAACGCCCAATCGCCATCCATCCATGCGTTGCATGGTTTTGTTAATTGCTAATGGTTGATTAATTGGATTACTTGCCCAAATTGAATTGATGCTCAATGCAAATAATAGAAAAAGTTTAAGATGTGGTTTCACTCGGCGAAAAATAATAAAGAATTTTGATTTTTTACACAATATTTTGGGCATTAGAAATTTTACAATTGGAGCAAACTTTCCTTTAATTAAATATTTTACCCCTTAAAATAATTAAGCTACTAACAAAATGATTAATTCGCTTAATTGCATCCATGATCATTCAAATCGAAAATCTTTATAAGTCTTACCAAACGCATGTTGCCCTCAAAGACATCAACCTTAATATCCAAAAAGGATCAATTTTTGGTTTATTAGGACCAAATGGTGCTGGAAAAACCAGCCTTATCAGAATTTTGACGCATATAACCGAGGCAGATTCGGGCCAAATCTTGTTTAATGGCGAGAAATTATCTCCAAACCATATTTACCAAATGGGGTATTTGCCAGAAGAAAGAGGTTTGTATAAAAAAATGACCGTAAAAGATCAGCTACTCTATTTTGCAGAACTCAAAGGCCTTTCAAATTCCCGTGCAAAAGAAAAATTAAAATATTGGGTCGATAAGTTCGACATTAAATCTTGGCTCGATAAAAAAGTAGAAGAGCTCTCTAAAGGCATGCAACAAAAAATACAGTTTATTGCCACTGTTGTGCACGAACCAAAACTCATTATATTAGATGAACCATTTTCTGGGTTCGATCCAATTAATGCCCAAATATTAGTGGATGAAATTCTAATACTCAAGGAACAAGGTGCCAGCATCATTTTTTCTACACACCGCATGGATTCTGTTGAGCTTTTATGCGATCACATTGCCCTTATCAATAAATCAGAAAAAATCTTAGATGGTGCCGTAAACGAAATTCGCCAACAATTCAAAAAAAATCATTTCGAAATAAAGTACGAAGGAACACCTTTAATTAACGACCACAACATCAACATTGTATCGCACAAAGAAAATGAGTTGGTTCAAACCGACATAATAACCAGCAAACAATTTCAATCAAACAACGAATTAATTAAGCAGTTAATGCAATATCCTATTTCGCTCAATGCCTTTACAGAAAAACTACCCACCATGGAAGAAATTTTTATTCAGGCAGTAAATCAAAAACAACAATCACATGCATAAAATTTGGCTCATCTGTAAAAGAGAATATTTGTCGAGGGTAATGAAAAAATCATTCCTCATTATGACCCTAGTTTCTCCCCTTCTTATTGTGCTTTTCTATGGCATAATTTTTTATTTCTCTTTTAACAAAGACTTAGGCGAAGACAAAAAACTTGTCTTGGTAAACGATGCTACAGGCATTTTTCAAAACCAATTAGAAGCAGAAAATAATATTAGTTTTCAATATAAAAATCTCAATGAAGAAGCTTCGTTAGAAATGCTTAAAAACGCAGAAATATTTGGCGTTCTAAACATCAAAAAGGAAGGCGAACAAATTCAATATAATTTAATTGCTAATGAACAACCGGGACTTTCAACCCTCAATGGCATTGAATCTAAATTGGAGAAAGTTCTTAAGGCAAAGAAAATGCAAGATAAAGGCATAGATGCCTCTTTGCTCAAAGAAATAAACGACATTTCGGTTCAAATTAGCACCCAAAAAAGCACGGATAAAGGATTAGAAAAAAGCAATTCGGGCGTTACTACCATCATTGGTTTTGTAGGCGCATTTCTCATTTATTTTTTCATCTTCCTATACGGCGTCCAGGTAATGAAAGGCGTTATCGAAGAAAAAACAAACCGCATCGTAGAGGTCATTATTTCTTCCGTAAAACCGTTTCAATTAATGATGGGCAAAATTGTGGGCATTGCCATGGTTGGCTTCACGCAATTTACCATTTGGGTTGTGCTAGTTGCCGCATTAAGTGGGCCCGTTTCTTCGCTCGTAATGAAAATGGCGCATGTTGACCCAAGCAGCATAGCACAAACTACACAAATGAGCGGTATGCCTACCGATGAATTGGCCAAAACACCCGTTAAATCAAATGCTTCAATGGCTATTTTATCTGGTCTGAACCAATTAAATATTCCCATGCTTTTAGGCTTATTTGTGTTTTATTTTATTGGCGGCTACCTGTTTTATGGAGCCCTCTTCGCAGCAGTTGGATCGGCCGTAGATAACGAAACCGACACCCAACAGTTCATGATGCCCATTACTTTGCCGCTCATTTTCTCCATTGCCATCTCGCAATCTATCATAAACACCCCCAATAGCGACCTTGCCATTTGGCTTTCGATGATCCCTTTTAGTTCACCCGTAATTATGATGGTACGCTTACCTTTTGGCGTGCCAACCTCAGAAATTATTGCCTCCATGGCTTGCATGGTCTTAGGCTTTATTGGCACCGTTTGGTTGGCCGGAAGAATATACCGCATTGGCATTTTAACCTTTGGCAAAAAACCAAGTTATAAAGATTTAGCCAAGTGGCTTTTTAGAAAATCATGAGCCAACAAAACGCCCTCAAAGTACTATCTATTCCTTCTTACCGCTTTTTCCTAGCCACGCGATTATTGCTTACACTCGCTCTTCAAATGCAAGCCGTTATCATTGGATGGGAAGTCTATAAAATTAGTGGCGATGCGCTTTCGTTAGGATTGGTAGGACTTGCGGAGGCTATTCCGGCCATTTCTATTGCACTTTATGCTGGCCATATTGCCGATATTCATAACAGAAAAACTATTTTACTCATTAGCCTTTTCACCATTATCATTAGCTCTATTGGCATCTATTTTTCCTTACAAAATCATGGGCAATCACTCGCTTGGGTATATGCATTTATTTGCTTAAGCGGATTCGCCAGGGGCTTTTATGCACCAGCATCTTTTGCCACCATCTCACAACTTGTACCAAGAGAAATGCTCACCTACGCGGGCACCCTTAACAGCACCATCTGGCAATTTGCCTCAGTAATTGGTCCGGCCATTGGCGGCTTTACCTATGCCTATTTTGGCTTACAAGGAAGCTATTATTTTATCATAGCCTTCTCCCTGGCAGCCTTTTTAGCGCTTGCTCATATAAAGGTTCGGTTTGAACCAAAAGAAGTGAAAAACGAAAAAATAATAGCCCGCCTCCGCGAAGGAGTAGCTTTTGTTTATCACAATAAAGTGATCCTTTCTGCACTATCGCTCGATTTGTTCTCTGTCTTATTTGGTGGCGCTACCGCCCTACTGCCAATCTTTGCCAACGAAATATTAAAAACCGGACCAGCAGGACTTGGCCTCTTAAGGGCAGCACCATCGGCTGGCGCCGTGCTTATGATGACCTATTTATCTTTAAGGAAAAACCTATCCCAGCCAGGTATTATTTTAATAAGAGCCGTTGGTGCTTTTGGTTTATGTATGTTATTCTTTGGCTTGTCAACCAACTTCTATCTATCTATGATTTTATTGTTTTTAAGCGGCGCATTCGATAGCATCAGTGTAGTGGTTCGATCCAATATTTTGCAACTAAATACACCAGACCACATGCGTGGCAGGGTATCGGCTGTAAACACCATTTTTATTGGCTCATCCAATGAAATTGGCGCCTTCGAAAGCGGAGTGGCAGCCAAACTATTAGGTGCCGCAAATGCCGTAATATTTGGAGGAATCATGACTTTAGGAATTGTGGGAATCACCCACCGCAAAGCCAAATCGCTTAAGACATTAAGCTTCGATAATCCTTAACTGTTTATATCAATTAATCCCTCAGGCAATTGAACCCTTAAAATCTTTTTCTTATCGTCAATTTCAATAATGATTTCACCTACCAAAGGAATCAATAAATCTCTGTTGTTAAAAACAATGCGAGCCAAAGATTGATAAGGATATTCTATCACTTCCTCAACCATTCCCAACTCCCCCAATTTACCATCAACAGCCATAAATCCGTTAATAGCCCACTCATCAACTACAGCCTCCTTTTTCACCGATTTATTGGGTAAAAGCAGCACCTTTCCAATGTAATTTGCCGCCGCATCTACCGAATTTATTCCGCCAAGTTTCATCACCATATCGCCCGCAAATTCGGCCTTGGTATGCTCAATATAAAACGGAACGGGCTTCCCCCGAAATTCGAGAAAAGCCCATTCCTTAATTTTAATTTCACGAGAAAGTCTAAACTTAAGCTCGCCTTTATTGCCATGAACCTTCACAACAGATCCAACTTCGGTGAAGTCTTTTCTTTGTATAGTTTTCAAGGAAAAATAATTATTCAGCAGGTGTTTCAGCAGGTGTTTCAACAGCAGCCTCTTCTTCGGCAACTCCAGGAGTTTCTTCAGCAGGAACTTCTTCAGTTACATTAGCAGCAGCCTCGGCAGCAGCTGCTTTTGCAGCAATCTTAGCCAAACGGGCAGCATTTACCTTAGCCTCTTCAGCCAATCTTACAGCTAACTTATCGCTAGCACCAGATTTAACAATTGCAACATGCGATTGTACTTTGCTTTCCTTGTCACTTACCCAAGCAGCAAATTTAGCATCTGCTTGCTCTTGTGTCATTGCACCTTTCTTTACGCCAACAGCTAAGTGGCCTTTCATTAAGGCTCCTTTGTAAGAAAGAATTGCACGACAAGTGTCGGTTGGTTGGGCACCATTTTCTAACCAATAAGTAGCGCGGTCTAAGTCCAGCTCAATTGTTGCTGGCTGTGTCTGAGGAAGATAAGAACCAATTTTCTCGATAAACTTACCATCTCTCGGAGCACGCGAATCCGCCACCACTACGTGGTAAAAAGGTGATTTTGAACGTCCATGACGTTGTAATCTAATTTTTACTGACATATCTAATTTTGTTTGTTAAATCCCGGTTCTCCTTTTCCGGGGTGGCAAATATCGCATTATTTTCTTTTAAAACAAATATTACCCCGCTTTTCAATCTTTTTCAAAGAAGTCCAAACTGACTAAAATGGTGGGTAAAGTGTTTTCTATGAAATAAATACCATTCGTCCCTGTTCAAAGTTCCAAAAATCGGATGGGTAAAAACCGCCTCGGGGTGCTTCTCCCAAAAAGCTAAAAATCGGTCTGTTTCTGCCAATAATTCGGTTTGAGCCAACTCAAATGAAGCAAAGTTTAATGGCTGTAAACCCGCGCCAATAAATGGCGCAACAAAATCTCGTTTCAAAGGAGCATCACTCAATAGCATAATGCGCTTAACCTTTTCAACCTTATCCAAGGGCATTACCAAAGGCACCTCAAACTGCCCCCGCGAGAACTGCAATGGCAATAACAAATGCTCCAACATGTGCTGCGGGGTCATAGTGCCCCATAAACCAAGCGTATCAAATTTTAATTGCGATACCGCCTCAACCACCCGCTCTTTCCCGGGGAAATTTATAAATGTATCCATTAAGGATTTACCTCCACAATGCGGTACTTACCTTTCTTCATCCTAAACCAAATCTGCCCATCATCCCCTATCATAGCCCCCTTCTTATCACGGTATATTGCCGTAGGATCTTGATTCAATATCTCCTCCACAAAATCTACCCCAAATATCGAATCAAAATTCATTACAAATGCCTTTTTATTTGCATATCCCCTAATAGGAAAGTCAATCATATTGGCAATCTTCTCTTTATTCCTATCTTGTACATCCCACTGCAAGGTCTTAAAGAAAATGATAAATGCCTTTGCATTTGGAAAGCCAGCATCGTCCCAACTTGTGGCTACCGTGCTATCCCTAAACAATTGCTTCTTATGCTGATACTCATTTGGCAAAGTATAATCTATTACCTTGGTATCCATACCAGGTATGATTCCGTCATAATTATCACTCACCATCGACGGACTCTCCACCTGAACGGTATCTGTATCATCAATCAAAACATGCGGAATAGGATCATCACATGCAATGAGGGTTAACCCAATAAGTCCAAAAAATATTAATAAATTTCTCATATCCCTGTATAATTTTGCGGGGTTAAAACAAGTAACTCCTGTTTTACCTGCTCGTTAACCTGCAAGCTAAGTATAAATTCTTTAATTGACACCTGCGTAATGGCTTCGTTGGTTCTTGTCAATGATTTTAAAGCCTCATAAGGTTTTTCAAATCCCTCTCTTCTCAATATGGTTTGAATCGCTTCTGCCAATACAGCCCAATTATTTTCCAAATCAGCATTCAATTTTACCTCATTTAACAACAACTTGTTTAAACCCTTTTCCAATGACTTAAACGCAATAAACATGTGTCCAAAAGGCACACCCACATTGCGCAACACCGTGCTATCAGTTAAATCACGTTGCAACCTCGAAATGGGCAATTTTGCCGATAAATGTTCCAACAAGGCATTGGCCAAACCTAAATTACCCTCTGCATTTTCAAAATCAATTGGGTTAACCTTATGCGGCATGGCACTAGAACCAACTTCGCCTTCTTTCAATTTCTGCTTAAAATAATCCATGGCCACATACTGCCAAACATCCTTCGAAAAATCTAACAGTATGTTATTGATGCGCTTAAACACATCGAACAAAGCCGCTAAATTATCGTAATGCTCAATCTGTGTGGTGGGGTGCGAACGTTTTAAACCCAATTGCGCACAAAAATTATTACCAAAACTCACCCAATCAATCTCAGGATAGGCCACATGATGCGCATTATAATTGCCCGTTGCTCCGCCAAATTTAGCCGGAAAACGCAAGGCATTTAATTGCTCAATTTGCACACCAATTCGCTCCACAAAAACTGCCCATTCTTTCCCCAAACGCGTAGGAGAAGCAGGCTGCCCATGGGTGCGGGCCAACATCGGAATATTTGCCCAAGCGTTTGCCTGCTTCTTCATTATATCCAAAACACCATTCAACAAAGGCATAACCTCTTGCTCAACGGCATGCTTTAAACTCATAGGAATAGCGGTATTATTAATATCCTGCGAGGTAAGTCCAAAATGTACAAACTCAGAAGCTTGGTTCAAACCTAATACCTCAAATTCCTCTTTCAAAAAATACTCTACCGCCTTTACATCATGGTTCGTTATCCTTTCAATGGCCTTTATCCTTTCGGCCTGAACCAAATCAAAATTCTGGTAAACCGCCCGCAAAGCCTCCTTGTGATCAGCAGAAATTTTTCCTGCCAATTGAGGCAATGGCAATTCGGCCAAAGCAATAAAATACTCAACCTCTACCCAAACCCGATACTTAATTAAAGCAAACTCACTAAAATAATTCCCCAACGAAGCAGTTTGCTTTTGATACCTTCCATCAATAGGAGATATAGCTGTTAATGGCTGATAAGTCATGAAGTTCATTTTAAAAATTTTAGGCCAAGAACAAGTTTAAGAAAAACGAATTCTGTGCCAATTACTATTTACAAAGCTTACTTTATAAGTCCCCAAATATCGTTTCCAAAAATAAGCACCATTAATGTAAGCAACAAAATCATGCCTATATATTGGGCTGTTTCTAAAAACTTCTCACTCAATGGCCTACCAATAATCATTTCTATTAATAAGAAAATTACGTGTCCGCCATCCAATGCCGGAATAGGCAAAATATTCATAAAAGCCAATCCCAATGAAATTAATGCGGTAAACATCCAAAACCTGCTCCAAATCCATTCGCCACCATAAAACTTGGCAATACCAATTGGACCTTGAACCGCTTTGTTTACTGCAATATCTCCATTAAAGATTTTGCCCCAACCCTTAATCTGAGCATCAATGGTCTCTACCGCTTTATCCCAACCTGCCGGAAAAGAGGCAAAGAAACCATACTTCACCACCTCATATTCAAAATCCTTCGAATCGGGCTTAAAACCAACCCTACCAATATCATCAACCAATATAGGCAAAACTACTTCCTCGCTGCCACGCATCACCGTAAAATTAACCGTTTTACCAGCACTTGCCTTCAACAAAGCTTGAAACTCATCAAAAAATTCAAAACTTTGAGAATCCAATTTTGTAATCACATCATTGGCTTTTAGTCCAGCCTTATCAGCATTATAGCCTGGTGTAATTTCCGAAACAAAAAAGTGCATGCGAGGCAAAAAGAAATCGGACTTGGCATCACTAAACTTCTTCACAAAATCACTTGGTAATTTCACATCCATTATCTGACCACTGCGATCAACCTGATAAACTACTCCCTCACCCAAAATATGCTTAATTTTTAAAGCCTCCTCAAAACGAGTAATGGATACACTGTTTACCGAAACCAATTTATCGCCCAACCTAAAGCCAATTTCTTTGGCCATTTCGGAAGGTACAATGCCATTTTTTACCGAATCATTGTTAATATACTTCTCGCCATACGCATAACTCATCATGGCAAATATGACCACACCCGTTACAATGTTTACCACCACACCGCCTACCATCACAATTAAGCGTTGCCAAGCTGGTTTGCTCCTAAATTCCCAAGGCTGAGCAGGTAATTTCAAGGCTTCCTTATCCATGCTTTCATCAATCATACCAGCAATTTTCACATATCCACCCAAAGGCAACCAGCCAATACCCCATTCGGTATCACCAATTTTAATCGAAAACAACTTCACACCCCAAGCATCAAAAAACAAGTAGAATTTCTCTACCTTAATGCCAAACGCACGTGCGGCCAAATAATGACCAAACTCGTGAAGAATAACTAAAATGGATATTCCCAAGATTAATTGGGAAATCATGATTAAAACCTGCATATCTTTTAATTTCTATATTTCTGCAATAATAACGAATTAACTCAAGAAACTCTTGGCTATTCTTCTTGTCTCCTCATCTGTAGCTACATAGTCGTCAATACTAGGCTTGGCAATAAACGCCACCGTGTTCATGCAGCGCTCATTTAATTCGGCTATCTCCAAGAACTTAATTTTGTCTTCTAAAAAGGCCTGAACCGAAATCTCGTTTGCGGCATTTAAAATACAGGCCATGTTTCCACCTTTGTCCATAGCTTCATAAGCTAAGCCTAAATTCCTAAAAGTAATTGGATCAGGCTCCTCAAAACTTAACATAGAAATCTCTTTAAACGACATACGCTTAAAATCACTGCGCTTTCTCTCTGGGAAAAAAAACGCATAATGAATGGGCAATTTCATATCGGGCAAACCCATTTGCGCCTTTATGCTGCCATCATTAAACTCTACCATGCTGTGTATAATAGATTGTGGATGAACCACCACATCAATCTTTTCTTTTCCTACCCCAAATAGCCATTTAGCCTCAATCACCTCAAGGCCTTTGTTCATCATGGTGGCCGAGTCGATGGTAATTTTTGCCCCCATACTCCAGTTTGGATGCTTTAAGGCTTGGACCTTGGTAACCCCAAGCAAATCATCTCGCTTCTTACCCCTAAACGGACCACCAGAAGCGGTTAAAATTATCTTATCAATATGGTCTAAATTCTCGCCCACCAAACACTGAAAAATGGCCGAATGTTCAGAATCAACGGGCACTATATCTACATGGTTTTCTCCACACAAACGGGTTACAATTTCACCTGCAACCACCAAGGTTTCTTTATTGGCCAAAGCAATGCGCTTCTTGTTTTCTATTGCCTTTATGGTTGGTTTCAAACCGCTATAACCCACCATGGCCGTTAACACAATATCTGCTTCTGTAATGCCCATTAATTCCTCAATGGCCTTGTTGCCAGCAAACACTTTAATATCGTGTTTATCTAATGCATCCTTCACCAATAAATATTTGCTTTCATCGGCAATTACCACGTGATTGGGCTTAAATTTAATGGCCTGGGCAATCAATAAATCAGCATTGCTGTTTGCCGTTAACACCTCCACCTCCAAATCGGAATGTTGCTCTTCAATAACCTCTAAAGCTTGGGTTCCAATGCTTCCTGTACTGCCTAAAATAGCGATTTTTTTCTTCTTGTTCTCTGCCATGATTGTGTTGCAAAATCAGGTTTTTTGCCCAACAATCAAAAAATAATGATTAATCAAGCTATTTATGCCCAATAAAAACCAACCAAAACCCAAAAATAAATTTAAAGTCAACCTTACATGGCTTGCGCTCATTAATTATGAATTATGAATTATGAATTATGAAAAAAAACAAACACTTACCTTCAAATTTTTAACTCTTAATCCTTAACTCATACTTCATACTTAAAACTTCATATTAAAAAACGCCCAACCATATTTAGGCATTGTCAAACCCATAATTCAAAACCCATAATTCATAACCCATAATTCATAATTCATAATTCATAACCCATAATTCAAAATTCATAATTCAAAACTCATAACCCATAATTCAAAATTCATAATTCATAATTCAAAATTCATAATTCATAACTCATAATTCATAACTCATAATTCATAATTCATCAGCAATCTTGCGATCATTGCTCAACCTAGGAACTTTATTTTGTCCACCCAACTTGCCTTGCGACTTCATAAATTCAATAAAGGCATCCTCGGCCATCACCCGAATTTTCAAAGGTTGCAAAATGCTTCCTTTTATTAAATCACTGTAATAAATATTCTTCTTTTGCAAGGCCTCATCTACCTCCATAGAAAAGGCTTGCATATCAACAGGCAAATTGGCAAACGATACAAACCACTCATGGTAAGGCAACCCGCCCTCTGGCGGATTAACCTGCGGTGCCACCGTAAATTCTACAATGCTTACCTTGTATTTTTCACAAATACTCAACAAAGCAAACTCAACCTCTTCGCCAATTACATGCTCTCCAAAAGCAGAGATAAAATGTTTAATACGGCCAGTCACCTTTATTCTGTATGGATTAATAGAAACAAACTTCACCGTATCGCCAATATTATAGCCATATAAACCGGCATTGGTATTCATAATTAAGGCATAATTTACGCCTAATTGAACATCTTTTAATGAAACCCTAGTTGGTTCAGCATTAAAAAATTCATCTACGGGAATAAACTCGTAAAATATCCCATTATTTACCAATAACAACAAACCATTTGCAGCTTGCGTGTCTTGAAAAGCAATAAATCCCTCCGAGGCCGGATAGGTTTCTATGGTAGCTACTTTTCTACCAATACTCTCCTCAATTTTTGCCCTATAAGGCTCAAAACTTACCCCACCATACACAAATAAATTAAAGTTTGGAAACACTTCCCCAACGGCTTTTCCAGCGCGCTGTTTCACCAAATCAAAATACATTTGAACCCAAGGCGGAATGCCACTAATTAAGGTCATGTCTTGTTCGAATGTTTCATCGGTAATTTTCTGCACTTTCTGCTCCCAATCTTCTATGCAGTTGGTAGCATAACTGGGCAATTGATTTTTTCTTAAATATTGCGGAACATGGTGGTTTACAATGCCACTTAATCGTCCGGTAAAAATGCCGTTTTTCTTATCCAAAACCGGACTGCCCGACAAGAAGATGAGCTTGCCATCTACAAACTCCGACTTACCTGTTTCGGCAATATAACACAACAAAGCATTGCGCGCCGAGTTAATGTGAAAGCTGATAGACTCTTTAGAAATGGGAATGTATTTTACCCCACTGGTGGTGCCAGAAGTCTTGGCAAAATAGATAGGCGAATTGGGCCACAATACATCACGTTCGCCTGCAACTACCCTGTCTATGTAAGTGCGCAAGCCCTCGTAATCGACTATCGGAATAGCCGCCTTAAAGTCTTCATAGGTCCTAATTTGGGCAAAATGATGGTCCTTGCCAAATGCTGTTTTTTGAGCCTGAACCAAAATTTTGCGCATCCAATATTCTTGCCAAAATAACGCCCGCTCACTCTCCAATTTCACTTTGCGCGAAATAAATCGGGCAAAGGGTTTAGCCAATATCGCTTTAATGCCCATGGTTCAAAAATGACAAAAAAAAAGCGGGTTTCAAAACCCGCTTTTCAATTATATTTTCTTCTTAAAAGTTTGTAAAATTTCACTTAAACTCATGCTCTTTACCATCTCAAGAATGATACTACCAATGCCAAGTCCTTTGAGATTTAAGCCACTACCACTTAATATGCTCGAAGCTGCACCCAATATTTCATTGCCTTGTTTGGTTTTACTGGTGGCACTTAATTTATTAAAATCGCTATCGGCCACTTTAATTTTTAACGCATCGCCCATTATTTGGGATTTTACACCATCCAACTTAAATTGGCTTTTTAATTGGGCATCCAAATTGCTCAATATGCTGGCCGTAGAAGCCTTCTGAGCATCGGCAGCTGCGGTTTTGCTCTGTTTGTTCAATTTATCTAGGGCTCCACCAATCTGACAAGATGCTGTGTTGCCTAGGATAAATAATCCCATTGCGAACATTAATATTCCTTTTTTCATTTTCATTTCAATTTGCTGCAATATAAAAAACCTAATTTACTTTTTAGCAAAATTTTAGCTTAATACCCGCCAATCATTTTGCCTGCGGGGTAGCTAACATCAAACGAAAACCTTAATTTCACAACTTGCTTAGGTTCTAAGGTCACTACCCATTTTAACAAGCCTGTTTCTGGCGCATATTGTGCATTCTCATCTTGCATTAATTTAACCGTAACATCCTCATTCTTACTCACCGGAATTTGATCTTCTACCAACAATTGTATCTTCTCGCTCGACGAATTACTCAAGGTAATTTCAATGGTTTGCGATTCCTTTTTGGTTGAACCAAATAAAGATTTAGAACTCATTTCCTTCACCTTTTCTCTTTTGGCAATTAACCTGCGGTCTCTACCTAAAGTTAACAAAAGAGAATCTCCGTTAGCCCTATCAATAAAGGTCTTCCCAGAATAAGTACCATTTAAATATATATTGGCTTCGCCATTTAATTGGTTCAGCAAGTCATTGCTTTCAAATTTTGCTGTAACAAAAATATCTGGGTTTAATTTAGGCACACATGCATAGCCAAATTGTGCTGGCAACGAAAACTGATTCAATTCTACTTGGTGATTTTTATTATCGGAAGGCACCGAAACATTGCCCTTCACATCAAAGCTTAAATTCAGTAAATTTTGACTAGAAGAAGCATATTTTTTATTATCACTTTTTTCGCTTGCCGATACATTAGACGCAGCATCACTATCATATTCTGTTACTGTCAAAGCCCCTTCATAGCTGTTATACTTTGCACGAGAAACATCTGTATGATACTGAATATAAACAGGCCTTAACTCGGGCTTTAAGCCAGTTTGATTAGGATTGTTGGTAGTTAAAGCCATTTTTATATTGCTCCAATCTTCTCCGGTCGATTGCCTAATATCTGCCTTTAACACAAATTGAACGGCCGAACTTACATCCTTCACCCTAATATCATAATAGGGTTTCCAAGAAACATCTTTCACCAAATATTGCAACTTAAAAAGTGCACTCGCATTGGCTTTGGTAACTTTTACCATCACAGCAATTTGTGTGTTTAATGATTTAGCCCCAGCTCTATAATCACCCAATTGCTTTTCTACCAATCGCTTTTGAGCGTTCAATACTTTTAACCTTCTCTCGAGTTCAATGTTTTGCTCTTTGAACATATTTAACTTACGTTGAAAAATATCTAACACATCTTCCAACTCATCTGCCTTTACACCATTGTTAGCACCACCCAAGCTTTTGTTGGCCCGCAATAAATCCTTCTGCCAAGTAATAGATTCTTGGTCGAACCGAATTGCCGTTAAGCGATCGTTTATCAATTGCAAGGAATCTTCCAACAGCATAATATCTGCTGGCTCCTGACCTTTTTCTATATAATTATTCCGGTTGGTTACCGACAAAATTTCGATGCCTTCTGGCGCCACCACTTCAATGGTAGAATTAACCATATTAGGCGAAATCTGATTAAAAATAACCTCATGAATTCCATTATCCAAAATGGCCTTTCCTTCTCGGGTAACTTGTGCCTGGTTATGAAAAACAGATACCGCCACCACTTTGGAGGCAATTATTTGTTGCGCATTTGCCCATAAATTCATACCCAAAAAAAGGAAGGCAAACGCAAAAAACTTATAGTGTATTTTATTCATCATAAATGGTTCAATAAAAATAGAACGAATAACCTTATCAATTGTTACAAAGGAATATTTCCGTGTTTTTTATGTGGCAGATTAGCCACTTTATTTTCTAACATGGCAAAGGCTTTAATAAGTTTAGCACGAGTCTCTTCTGGCAAAATTACCGCATCCACAAAACCTCGTTCTGCCGCTCTATAAGGATTTGCAAATAAATCGCCATACTCCTTTTCTTTTGCCTTTAAAGCTTCCTCTTTATTTTCGGCGGCATCAATTTCTCTCTTAAAAATAATCTCTGCCGCACCTTTAGCGCCCATCACCGCAATTTCTGCCGTAGGCCACGCAAAGTTCATGTCGGCACCAATGTGTTTGCTGTTCATTACATCATAAGCACCACCATAAGCTTTCCTTGTAATTACTGTAATTCTAGGCACGGTGGCTTCACAAAATGCATATAATAATTTAGCACCGTTGGTAATAATCGCATTCCACTCCTGGTCGGTACCTGGCAAGAATCCTGGCACATCTTCAAACACCAATAAAGGTATATTAAAACAATCACAGAAGCGCACAAACCTGGCAGCCTTTTGCGAAGAATGAATATCCAAAACACCCGCTAAAAATGCAGGTTGGTTGGCCACTATTCCAATGCTCTTGCCCGCCAAGCGGGCAAAACCCACTACAATATTTTCGGCAAAATCTTTATGCACTTCAAAGAAACTTTGTTCATCGGCAACTTCTTCAATTACCTCCCTAATATCGTACGGTTGGTTTGCACTTTCCGGAATAATTTCGGCCAATTTCATGCGGGTTTCATCGCCCTTTTCATAAGGCAAATAAGGCACCTTTTCTTCACAATTTTGCGGCACATAACTCAGCAATTTTTTCAATTTCTGAATGGCTTCAATCTCATTTGCAGCCGTAAAATGTGCCACACCACTTTTAGCAGAATGAACCGAGGCGCCTCCCAAATCTTCGCTACTCACTTCTTCATGCGTTACCGTTTTTACTACGTTTGGCCCCGTTACAAACATATAACTAGAGTGCTCTACCATCATGATGTAATCTGTAATAGCCGGACTATAAACCGCACCTCCAGCGCAGGGTCCCATAATGGCAGATATCTGAGGAATTACGCCAGATGCCATGGTATTGCGGTAAAAAATATCGGCATAACCGCCCAAACTTACCACACCTTCCTGAATCCTAGCGCCCCCACTATCATTTAAACCAATTAAAGGCGCGCCACTTTTCATGGCTAAATCCATTATTTTGCAAATTTTCTCCGCGTGCGTTTCAGAAAGAGAACCACCAAAAACGGTAAAATCTTGCGAAAAAATATAGGTTAGTCGGCCATTAATAGTTCCATAACCTGTAACCACACCATCGCCTAAAAACTTTTGTTTCTCCATGCCAAAATCGGCACTGCGGTGTTGCACAAAAGCACCAATTTCTTCAAAAGAACCTTCATCCATTAAAAAATGAACGCGCTCCCTTGCCGTTAATTTTCCCTTCTTATGCTGCGATTCAATTCTTTCCTTTCCGCCCCCTAATTGAGCTTGCTCTCTTAGTTGTAATAGTTGTTCTCTTTTATTCATGGTTGTACTCAATAACTAATTTAACAATGCCAGAATTTCGTCGGCATCAATCTGCTTTATAATCGACTCATCTGTTTCTATAATATTATCGGCAAGTAATTTCTTTTTCTCTTGAAGCGTTAAAATTTTCTCCTCAACCGAATCTTTGGTAATAAATTTATATATAAACACATTTTGGGTTTGTCCTATCCTATGCGCCCTATCAATTGCCTGACGCTCCACGGCGGGATTCCACCAAGGATCCAACATAAATACGTAGTCGGCAGAGGTTAGGTTCAGACCGAACCCACCTGCTTTTAAACTAATTAGAAAAAACGGTGTTTTGCCCTCTTGAAAACGCTGAACCGCCTTTTGCCTTGCCTCATTGCTCATAGAGCCATCCAAATAACAATAATCAATTTTTTGCTCGTTGAACCAATTTCTGTATATGGTAAGCTGACTCACAAACTGCGAAAAAACCAAGACCTTATGACCTTCTGCCATGGCAGTTTGGGCCATATAAGTTACCTCCTTAAACTTACCGCTTTCGCCCGTAAAATCTGGATTAATTAACAATGGATGGTTGGCTATTTGGCGCAATTTAGTTAATCCTTGCAACAAGGTAAACTGCGATTTATTCACCCCCATATCGCGAATAACTTTCATGATTTCATTGCGGTAGTACGACTTCACTTTTTCGTAAGCTTCGGCCTGTTCTTCACTCATTTCGCAATACACCACCTGCTCCATTTTTGCAGGTAAATCTGTGGCTACTTGATCCTTGGTTCGGCGCAAAATAAACGGACTAATTATGGCCTTCAATTGTTGCATTTTTAGCACATCTTTTTGCTTCTCTATGGGCTGCACAAACCTGTCGTTAAAGGAACTCAAGCCACCCAACAAACCAGGATTAACAAAAGAAAGCTGACTCCATAATTCCTGCACGCTGTTCTCTATGGGCGTACCCGTTAACACCAATCGCCTACTGGCCCGCAAAACTTTTACCGCTTTTGACACTTGAGATTGCGCGTTCTTGATAGCCTGACTCTCATCCAAAATAACATAGTTAAACATGTATTCCTTCAAAATATCAATATCAACCCGCACGGTGCCGTAAGTGGTTATAACCAAATCGTACTTAAAAAATAACTTGGGATTTTTTATGCGGCCAATGCCGGTATAAATCAAAATTCTTAAACCCGATGTGAACTTTTTAGCCTCGTTAAACCAGTTAAATACCAAGCTATTTGGCACCACAATTAATGAAGTTCTAATAAAAGTTTCCTTAGCACCTTCTGCATTGGATGGCTTTGAAAAACTGTGGTGCGCAATGCCTCCGTTTTGTTTATATAACAACTGATTCTGATTGGTATTGGCCATAACGGGCTGGTCGAAAAGACTCAATTGGATAGCAAACTTACCCGCATTTTTGGCGCCACTTACCATACTGGGATTGCTATCTAAAGCCAAGTTTTCTGCCGGCAAGGTAGAAATGCTTTCGACAAAAGGTTCTGGTTGATCTGAACTTGAGACTACCTGGTTTTCCTCAATATGCTTTAAATACAACTCTCTTTCCTTTTGAATAAGCGCCAAGGTTTGAATGGTTTTTCCCAAGCCCATATCATCTGCCAAGCAACCGCCAAAGTGGTTGTCTTTTAAGAAATAAAACCAATCGAATCCCGCCTTTTGGTAGGGTCGCAAAGTACCTTTAAACGCATGCGGCAAATCCATTTCACGCAATTGTCCATAAGAAATTAACTTTTCAATCTTTTCATTTATCCTAAGATATTTGCCACTAGAATTATTCAGTTCTTCCAATAAACCAATGTGGTGCTTCTCAATTTTTATTTCCTCATCGCTGGTACTAAATTCAAAAATACCATTTAAGTTACCAAACCATTCCTCTGGTATAATGGCAATTAAACCATTGGGCAAAATAAATTCGCGTTTGCCTTTAAGGATGTATTCACGTAAGGAAATAAAAGAGAATGAATATGCGCCAAATTGAGCAACAGCTTGCACATCAAACCAATCTCTTTGCTCCTTTACTTCTATTTTTAGTTCACGCGGACCAATATAAAATTTGTTGTGGGCACTGTCTTGTTTCACCTCAACTCCTTGTGCTTTTAACTCCTCAAAATTTTGGTTCAGCCAGTCTAAAAACACATACTTTTCTGAGGAACCTGCGCCTAAAAAACCCTCTTGTTTTTTGGTTTGTCTAACACTAGGCAAAATAAAAAACGCTGCATTGCTATGTGTAAGTCCCATTTTTTCTAAGGCTTTTCTGCGGCCTTCTTCCCAATATCTGTTTCTGCTTACGCGGTTAAAAACATATTCCTCGCCAATTTTTAAAAGCTGTGCATGCACCTCCTGATCCGAATCGTAATCGAAAAATATTTCCGAATAATTAAATTGTAAACGCAAGGCAACCTCATCGTCGAACAGGTTTTGCATATTAAGAATTATCTGGCCAAAAGATGGCATTTGGTTAATTTTAAAGCAATCAGATTTTACATCGTATCGCTCTACCAATTGCAGCACAAACTTACTCAAGTATGTTTCCTCAGATTTCTTTGGAATCTGAATATAACGCTTGCTCATAAAAGGCAATAATTTTTTGCCGTCTACATTCTTTTCAAAATCGTATAAATGTTGATCTACGAGCAACCAAGCGGGCGTTTGAGAAACAATTTGCGCGCCCTTATACATAAATTCAACCTTCTCATTTTTATACCTAAGCGTAGGGTAATAGCGAATGCCTTCTGGATTGTTTTTAAAATGAAACCATATATTGGCCTGCTCCTCGCCCACTGTTATTTTAACAGAAGTTGGATTATTGTCGTTGCCATTTTTATAAATGGTTTTGCCTCGCATCCTTTGAAAGACCAAATTCATGCGCTCTTCCACAAACGGGCGAATAGCCTCATCCATCGTTTCTTTGGAACAATGCTTGGCAAAAAATTCTGAGGTGCGCACCTTTTTCTTCAGGTCTTTGTTAAATCGCTTTGCAATATAATCATCGTCTACCTCATCCAAAATATTGATAAATTCGAGATCCTCCTCACTTAACTCCTTGGCAAAATAATCGGCGGTTTTCGAAAACACCCTTTGGTGCGTGAGCGTATAAGCCCCCTTTGAGTTTACCTGAACCACGTGTGGCTCTAGTACCAGCCCCAAATAAGGGTGCTGAAACAATCCATAAATTAAAGCAAAGGCTTGGGTATTAACTACTATCAATTACACGGCACTTTAAGTTAGGCAAGATAGTGCAATTTCAAAATATGAATCAAGTAAAATGATTTTTTTTATAAAGAAATTTCCCCCATAAAAACGCGCTTGGCCGGCCCCATTAACCAAACTTGTTCAAAAGCACTTTCGGCTTGGTTATAAAAGAATTTTACCGCCAATTCTCCGCCCTTTACAGCAACCTTTACTTGGTGACTGCCAGCAGGCAAACCGTTAAACAAGGCCGTAGAGATGGCTGCCGCAGTGGCGCCAGTTCCACAAGAAAGCGTTTCGTCTTCCACACCCCGCTCGTAGGTTCTCATGTCAATTACCTTTAAAGCCTTAAGGTTTACATAGTTTACATTTATCCCCTGTTTTTCGTATTCGGGGCTGTATCTAACTGTTTTGGCGGTCTGAACCAAATCCATTTCAGCAATGGGTTCAGACCTAAATTGAACAAAATGTGGCGACCCCGTATTCACCTCAAAAGCGTAATCGTTCAATTGCTTATAGCCTACTACAGAAATCATCTGCAAAGAAATCCAATCACTTGCAGTGCCCTCCAAATTCATACTAATCTCGGCTTGGTGAAGTCCATCAATGGCAGAAAATTCCACCTTTTCTTTGGCAAGATTTAGGTCGAAAATAAAACGGGCAAAACACCTGCCGCCATTGCCGCACATGCTACTTTCGCGGCCATCGCTGTTAAAGTACTTCATGTAAAAACCACCCTTTTCTGTCAACTGCAATAGGATCAGACCGTCTGCACCAATGCCAAACCTACGGTCGCATAAGCTATTTATTAAAGCAATATCGTTACATGGAAAAAGTCCTTGGCGGTTATCCACCATCACAAAATCGTTGCCTGTACCTTGGTATTTATAAAATGAAATCACTCTACGCCTAATTTATGAAAATGTTGATCTGGAAATAAATAATACGCCCTGTTTTTTAAGATTAAATAATAGGAATTATTGGCTTCAGAAAAGCTCAAATAAAAAGATTCGTTTACCTTTATATCGTATATCAAAATCTTTTTGCCATTAAACACATAACCCCTAAAATGAAGCGGAGAATCCCAATATTCCACCAATAATTGTCGGGCAATTTGGTTGGGCTTCATAAAAAAACTTTGCATCACCAACTCTTGCAGGGTGGTATCAGAAATGAGGCTATCGGTTTCAACCTTGAGTTTGTTTAAACGTTCGCTCACCAATTTCGATTCTAGCACCCTAAAAAGCGAATCCGACACAAAATAATCGCCCTCAATTTGCACCGATTTACCATTGATTAACTGCGAGTAAGAACCATTTATATTATTGGCCTGAACCAAGGAATCGACTTCTGTAATGGGCTTTTGTACTTTACGTTTTTCTGCGCCCGTTGGCTTATTTAAAAGGGTATCGCTAATAGGTTCTGGCATCTTATCAAACACATGAATTTTATCTATTAAAGGAATGCGCAACCGCCTTTGCTCCTTGTTGTAAGAATCGGAAATATAAAAATCTAAAATAAGCACCAAGCAAACTAAAGAAAGGGTAAAATAAACCCATCCCCACCGCTGAGGTTTCTTTATCATGAGCTCTGGTTGGTCGTACTCGGCCAACTCTTCTGCCACAATTTCACTCCTATGCAGGCTATAAAAATCAAAAGCCTCCCTAAACGATTCACTGTCTCTTAACTTACGCTCAAAAAGCTCCAATTCGTCTCCCAGCATCTCTTTGCGGAGATATTTTTCAAAAAAGTACTGGTGTTTATCGTGAGAGAATTGCATGAATTAATTGTTACAAGAGCGGCAAATTTCAACAAATAAATGGTAAAATTTGTCACTTATCTTTTCCGTTAGTCAAATATAAATCTAAAAATCTGTCATTTTGTACTCTGGAATGATTTTTGGAATCCAAACAAAAAAATAATAATGTTAAACATGAAAAAATACCTAGGAATTTTCGTTGTAGCTGCCATTGGCGGCCTTGTTGCCATTGGCTTAACTAAATTAATTAACCACGACAATCAAGCAAATTTTGAAGCAGATTACTTAGCAAAGTTTGCCAGTGTTAAAGATGAAGTGTACCCCGACTTTGTGGCTGTGGCAGAACTGGTTACGCCAACTGTTGTGCACATTATCACCACGGTAAATCCTCAAAACAATTCGGGCGAAGATCCTTTTGGTGGTTTCTTTAAAGGCTTTGAAATGCCTCAATCGCCCAGAACAGGCTCTGGCTCTGGGGTAATTATCTCCTCAGATGGTTATATTGTAACCAACAACCACGTAATTGATGGAGCCACAAATATTACCGTAATATTAAACGACAAACGAGAATATGCCGCCGAACTGTTAGGCAGAGACCGCAACACAGACCTCGCCTTATTAAGAATAGAAGAAAAAAACCTCCCATTTGCCGTAGTTGGCAATTCAGACCAAGTAAAAGTTGGCCAATGGGTATTGGCAGTAGGCAATCCATTTAACCTTACCTCTACGGTAACAGCGGGCATTGTTAGCGCAAAAGGCCGCGGTCTGAACCTATTACGCGACCCAAGAAATCCGGAAACACAATATGCCATTGAAGCTTTTATACAAACCGATGCAGCAGTAAATCCTGGCAACAGTGGTGGCGCATTGGTATCCACCGACGGCAAATTAATTGGCATTAACGCCGCCATCGCTAGTCAAAACGGACAATATGCCGGATACTCATTTGCCATTCCTTCTAACCTCATGAAAAAAGTAGTAGACGATTTAATGAAATATGGAGAAGTTCAAAGGGGATTATTAGGTGTTCAAATTCAAGATGTAAACAACCAAATTGCAGAAAAAGAAGGACTTAAAGATGTGAAAGGCATTTTTGTGGCCAAGGTAAATGAAAACAGTGCCGCCGCCGCCGCTGGCATAAAAGATGGTGATGTAATAGTTGCCATAGATGGCGAAAACGTAAATACTACCAACGAATTACAAGAAAAAGTAGGCAAGAAAAGTCCGGGCGACAATGTATTGGTTGGCTTAATACGAAAGGGTAAAACACTGGAAGTAACAGCAATTTTACGCAACAAAGAAGGAAAAGCAGAATTGGCAAAAGCAGAAAAAATGGAAACCAACAAAGTGCTCGATTGCGAGTTTGAGTCGATTCCCAGAGAAGAACGCCTTAAATTAAAAATTGCCAATGGCATTCGCATTAAAAAAGTAGGCGAAAAGAGTCCCCTAAAAAAGGCCGGTATTCCAAATGGCTTTGTATTAACTAGCATAGACAAAAAACCTGTGGCCAATTTTACAGATGTAAAAATGCATTTAGAAGACCGCAAAGGCGGCGTACTCATAGAAGGAATTAACCCAGATGGCAGCAAAGGCTATTATGGGTTTGGATTGTAAAGGAAGGGTGTTGGTCTTTGGGCTTTGGGCTTTGGGCTTTGGGCTTTGGGCTTTGGGCTTTGGGTTTTGGGGTTTGG